>JGI12635J15846_10000412_pt1 | contig 36001 bp, 29 predicted proteins | sample BlaSpr_A8_OM2_M2_FD_15846 | JGI IMG/M metagenome (IMG submission 15846)
TCACACGTTTGTCGACGACGTTGCGATTGCCGCCATCGAGCCGCACAGCGGATACGCCGATCCGGTCGCGACGACCGAGTCGCTGGCCGCGGCGGCCAAGCGGCACGGCGCGGAATTCTCGATCAATACGCCCGTCGCACGAATCGTGAACCGCAACGGACGAGCCGCGGGAATCCAGGATCGCGACGGGCGCGTTCACGAGGCAGATGCGGTATGTGTGGTGGCTGGGCCGTGGACCGATGCGCTACTCGCCTCGCTGGGCGTGAAGATCGGTATCAAGAGCGAGCGCGCGCAGATCGCATTCTTCAAGCGACCGCCGCAACTCAAGCACTACATATATATTGATACGATAGCCGGCAGCTATTTTCGGCCGCACGGCGACGATTTGACGCTGGCCGGGCTCGGCGGATGGAAGCTTGAGGCGGAGGCGAATCCCGACGATTTCCGCGAGACAAACGACGACGATTTTGTCGAGGCGGTGCGCACGCGCCTGGCGAAGAGGATCCCCGCGATGGCCGATGCGCCCTACTCGCGCGGTCACGCCGGAATTTACGACGTCAGCCCCGACGCGCGCGCCGTCATGGGACCGGTGCCTGGCATCGAGCGCTTGTTCGTCGCGGCGGGTTTCAGCGGCACGGGATTCAAGACCGCGCCGGCGGTTGGCGCGTCTATGGCTGAGCTGATTCTGACGGGCACCAGCAGGACGGTTGACCTGACGCCGTTCGGCTTCGAGCGAATCCTGGCTGGGCACAAGATCGAGAGTCCGAATGAATACGAGATGGGCGCGGGCTTCGGACACAAGCTCTGACGTCGTTGAAACAAATATAGGGAGATACTAAATCTTCCATTTGTTACGGTCCTTGCAGACAGCGCCATCGCATCTTCAACTTCAAGGAGAGAAACAATGTCGAACCATTTTACTGGACTCAGTCTCGGGCCGCCGCTCGGCGACCAACGGCTTGACCTGTGCGACCTCTACGCATTCCGGTCGCCGGCAGATCCGTCGAAGACCGTAATCATCCTCAATGCAAATCCGAATGCCGACGCGCTCCACCCTGACGCCATCTATCGCCTTAATATCGACAACGACGGTGATTTGCTGACGGATATCGCGTTCAGCTACGTGTTCTCGAAGCCGCAAAACGGCAAGCAGACCTTCAGCGTTTTCATCGCCAAAGGCGCGGAGTCGCGATCGCCCGAAGCGGTCGGGAAGAAGATAGTTACCGACGCCGAGGTTTCGTTCGGGCCCAAGCCTAACATCGTCAAGGCGGGCGATTACAAATTCTTCGCCGGCAGCCGGAGCGACGCTTTCTTTTTCGACTACGACGGAATCAAGGCTCTGTTCGACACGAGGGGCAAGCGGAATTTCACCGAGCCTCACCTCAGCACCCTCGGCGGCAAGTCACCGTGGACCGGCGTGGATTCCAATCTCCAAGCCAACGTGTTCTCGACGGTGATCGAAATCCCGACCAGCGAACTAGCGCCGAAACCCGTAGTACACATCTGGGGACGATGCAGCGTGCGGCAGGACGGCAAGCTGCTCCACGTCGATCGCGCGGGCCATCCCTCAGTCAGCAGCTTTTTCAACACCGACGACACCAAGCTGGAATACAACGCGAGCGAGCCGGTTAACGATCGCAAACGATGGATCGATCAGTTCGTGCATCTGATGGGGCATACGGGAAACTACACGCGCGACGAAGCGATCGCGGAGATCGATAAGGAGGGAACGCTGCCCGACGTGATGACTTTCGATCCGTCGAAGCCGGCGAAGTACCCTAACGGCCGCGTCTTCACCGACGACGTGATCGATTATCGTCTCCAGTTCCTGACGAAAAATGAGTGTCCCCACACTGGCCTTAAGCCGCACAGCGACACGCTCAAGGAGTTCCCGTACATCGGCACGCCGCATCAGAAGAAGAGCTAGCGGCGCGCGTGGCAGATTATCTCTAGAAAGAAGACCTCGCCGATAAGGGCTGGCGGTAGCGCTAGCCCTTGTTGGCGAGGATGCGATCGGGCGTCGGCGGGAGATGCTCTCCGACTTTGTCCTCGAGGCAGTCCTGGCGCTCCTCGATTTCTTCCATCCGCACGCCGATCTTGTTGAGCTTCTCGATCAGAGTGCCCATCGCGCGCGCAACCGGGTCGGGCAGCTTGGCGTGATCGAGTTCCATCACGTCGTGGCGCGCGTTGTCGCCCTCGATCACCTTGCCCGGGATTCCGACGATCGTTGACCAGGGCGGCGACGACGACACGACCACCGCGCCCGCGCCGATACGGCTGCCCTCGCCGATTCGCACCGGCCCGATCACCGACGCGCCCGCGCTCACCATCACGTGATCCTCGAGCGTCGGATGCCGCTTTTCTTTCTTGAGACTGGTGCCTCCGAGCGTGACGCCTTGGTAGATGAGCACGTCGTCGCCGATTTCCACGGTCTCGCCCATCACGATGCCCATGCCGTGATCGATGAACAGGCGGCGGCCGATTTTCGCGCCGGGATGAATCTCGATGCCGGTGATAAATCTCGCAATCTCGCTGACGAGACGGCCAAGGAACTTGCAGTTATGCCCCCAGAGCCAATGTGCGGCGCGGTAGGCCCAGATTGCGTGGAGACCGGGATACAGGAGTACTACTTCGAGCGTGGAGCGCGCGGCCGGGTCGCGGTCGAAGATCGACTGGATGTCTTCCCTCATTCGGCTCAGAACACCCATGGCACGTACCTCATTTGCGGCGGCAGCGTTCAAGCCTTCGAATGTGCAGCGTGGCCATTCTCCGCGGGTTTGGCCGAACGCGGGCGCGTTCCGTTCTGTTTTCCAGCCGCAGCCTTGGCGCGCGGCTTCACGTTATCCTTGTGCAGCTTGTATTCGACCGAGTCAACCAGCGCCTGCCAACTGGCCTCGACCACGTTGCTCGACAGTCCGACCGTACCCCATCGGCGCTTGCCGTCGGTCGATTCGATCAGCACGCGGACGCGCGCCTCGGTGCCGGCGCCGTTGTCGAGCACGCGGACTTTGTAGTCGACCAGCTGCATCGCCGCGAGATTCGGATAGTACGGCAGCAGCGCCTGGCGCAGCGCCGAATCGAGCGCGTTGACGGGGCCGTTGCCGATGGCGGAGTTGCGCGTGCGCACGCCGTCGGGACCCTCGAGCACGACCACCGCTTCGCTGAACGGCGCGCGATCCTCGTGCCACTTGTCGTCGAACACGCGGAAGCTGACGAAGTTGAAATGTTCCCGGGCGAGGCCGAGCGTGCGCAGCATCAGCAGCTCGAACGAAGCGTCGGCGCCGTCGAAGGTGTAACCAGCGCCTTCGAGCCGCTTGAGCTCGTCGAGCAGCGCGCCGATTTTGTCGTCGCTGGCCGTATCGATCTCGAGGCCGAACTCCTTGGCCTTGTACACGATATTGGCGCGGCCCGAGAGCTCCGAGAGCAGCACACGGCGATCGTTGCCGAGCAGCGCCGGATCGATGTGCTCGTAGGTCGCGGTGTTGCGCTGGATTCCCGAGACGTGCAGGCCGCCCTTGTGCGCGAACGCGCTGCGGCCGACGTAAGGCTGGCGCGCGAACGGCGTGATATTGGCGAGCTCGTAGACCAGGGTCGAGACCTCGCGCATCGTCTTGAGCTTGGCCGGCGGCACGCAGTGATACCCGAGCTTGAGCTGCAGATTCGCGACAATCGAGACCAGGTTCGCGTTACCGCATCGCTCGCCGAAGCCGTTGACCGTGCCCTGCACCTGCGTCGCGCCCGCCTTCACCCCGGCCAGCGTGTTGGCGACGGCGACTTCCGAGTCGTTATGGCAGTGAATTCCGATCGGGCAATTCACCGCGGCGCGCGCCGCCGCAACCGCGGCCTCGATTTCGCCGGGCAGGCGGCCGCCGTTGGTGTCGCACAGCGCAATCAGCGTGACCCCTGCATCATCGACCGCCTTCAGGCACGCGAGCGCATACTCGGGATTGTGAAAATAGCCGTCGAAGAAATGTTCGGCGTCAAAAATCGCCTCGTCGAAGTTTTTTTTCAGAAACGAGATCGTGTCGTTGAGGATTTCCAGATTCTCGTTGAGCGGAATTCTGAGCGCCTCGCGCACGTGCATGTCCCAGGTCTTGCCGACCACGGTCGCGACCTGGGTGCCCGTCCGCAGCAGCAATTGCAGATTGCGATCGGCGGAGGGGCGCACTCCGGAACGGCGGGTCGAGCCGAAGGCCGCGATCTTCGCGTGGCGAATCTTTATCTTCTTGATCTCTTTGAAGAACGCCGCGTCGCGATCGTTCGAGCCGGGCCATCCGCCCTCGATGTAATCGAACCCGAGATCGTCCAGCCGCTCCGCAATCGTGACCTTGTCTTCCACCGTCAGCGAAACGTCCTCGGACTGGCACCCGTCGCGCAAGGTGGTGTCGTAAACCTGGATATGTTTTGCATCAGCCATCGGACTCAAACTGACTCCCGCGGCGTGCCGTGAGGGCCGCCGTCGCCGTTGATAAACGCGTCGTGCAGCGCACGCATCGCGAGCTCGCCGTATTTCGAATTGACCACGACCGAGACCTTGATTTCCGAAGTAGAAATCATCTCGATATTAATTCGCTCCGCCGCCAGCACATTGAACATCGTCGAGGCGACTCCCGAATGGGTGCGCATGCCCACGCCGACCACCGAGACCTTGGCCACCTGGTCGTTGTGGCGCACCGAGAACGCGCCGATTTCGCCGGCCGTGCGCGTGACGATTTCGAGCGCGCGCGTGAGATCCTCGCGGCCGATGGTAAAGGTCATGTCGGTGCGGCCGTCGGCGCTGGCGTTCTGAATAATCATGTCGACGACAATGCCCGCGTCCGCAATCGGGCTGAAAATTCTAGCCGCGAGTCCGGGCCGATCCTCGACCCCGGCTACGGTTATCTTGCTTTGATTCTGATCGAGCGTTACGCCCGAGACGAGCACGTCCTCCATCGACTGATCCTCTTGTCCGACCCGCGTCCCCTCGCCTTCACCGAAGCTTGAGCGGACGACGAGCGGCACGTTGTAGCGGCGGGCAAGTTCTACCGAACGGGTTTGCAGGACCTTGGCGCCGAGTCCCGCCATCTCGAGCATCTCTTCATACGAGATACGCCCGAGCTTTCTTGCCTTGGGGCAGATGTTGGGATCAGCGGTGTAAACGCCGTCCACGTCGGTGTAGATTTCACAGGCGTCGGCTTTGAGAGCGGCTGCGAGCGCGACCGCGGTCAGGTCCGACGCGCCGCGGCCAAGGGTCGTGATATCGCCGTCGGGATTGACGCCCTGGAATCCGGCCACGACGACAATCTTGCCGTCGTCGAGCGAGCGCATCACGCGATCGCATTGCACCGACTTGATTCGCGCGCGGCCGTGATTCGAGTCGGTCGTAAGATTCATTTGAAATGCGAGAAACGAAACCGTCGGATGCCCCATCGAATGGAGCCGAATCGCCAGCAGCGCGGCCGAGACCTGTTCGCCGGTGGCGACCAGCACGTCAGTCTCGCGCGCGCTGGGCGATTCGCTCAGCTCGGACGCGAGATGGAACAACCGATTAGTCTCACCGGCCATCGCGGACACGACCACGACGATCCGATCGCCGCCGTCCCGCGCGCGGACCACACGTTCGGCGACCGCCTTGATCCGCTCGATCGAGCCGACCGAAGTGCCGCCGTATTTTTGCACAACCAATCCCATCAGAATGACCTTATATACCCGAAAAAATGGGGTAATCGACTATTATGATCGGAAAAAGCCGATCAAACCAGTCCCTGCGATAACGTAACTTTTGCTCGGGCACGCGGTTAGTATAGGTATCGGACGCAATACGGAGATAAGCAGATGCCCTTCATCGACACTAACGAGTTGAAAACTATCGAGCGTCTTCCTGGATGGAAAGGAAAATACTTTGATTCGGAAAGCATGACCTTCGGGCACTACGTCTTCGAGGCAGGCTCGACGATCCACGAACACTCGCACTCGAACGAGGAAGTCTGGAACGTAATCGAAGGTGAGCTCGAGGTGACTATCGGCGGGAAGACGGAAGTCGCGGGGCCGGGATGCGTCGCGATCGTGCCGCCGGAGACGCTTCATTTTGTGAGAGCGATCACGGATGGACGGGCGATTGTGGTGGACTATCCGCTGCGTCGCGAGATGAGCAAGCAACCTAACCCCTAACCCGTTCCCTCGAGGGAAGGGGACCCGGTTTCCGACCGGTTTCCGAAAGTCCCAAGAGCCGATATTAGGCCGCTACGATCATATCAGGCGAAGCCGCGCTTTAACCTCGAAATGATTCGCGCGTGGCGTGAGTCGCCTGCGGTGAGTTCGATGCGGCGCAAATTGGCGCCGGCGTAGCTGATGCGGACCGACAGGAATTCCATTTCGGTGCCGCCGCGCAGGCGCTCGAACCATTCCACTGCCGCGACTCCTTCGGAGAACAGGTATTCGCGCAGACCCAGGTCGTCGAGCGTCGCCTCTTCGAGACGGTACAGATCTATATGATAGAGCGGGAAGCGTCCGTGATGCTCCTGGATCATCGTGAAGGTCGGGCTCAGGATGTCCTCTTCGCGCAAGCTCAGTCCGCGCGCGAGGCCTTTGATGAAGACGGTCTTGCCCGCGCCGAGATCGCCGATCAGCCCGAGCAATTCTCCGCCTTCGAGCAGTGACGCCAGCCGCCGTCCCCACGATTTGGTCTCGTGCGGCGAGCGGCTCTCGATCACCATCGTGACCACGGCCGCGCTGGATTCCACTGCCTCATTAGCCATCGCCATTACTCACTAACTACTATAGCTCAACTCTCTGTTAGTGCTTCAATCGCCGCCGGCAACTCGTCAATCAGGTCACCCGCGATATAGCCGACGCGCCCCATCCGCGCCGCCACGCGATCCGCCGCATAGCCGTGGAGGTAGACGCCGAGAGCGAGTGCGTCGAGCGGGCGCAGATGCTGTCCGAGCAGCGCCCCGACGATACCCGAAAGCGCGTCGCCCATCCCCGGCGTGGACATGCCGGGATTCCCGGTCGAGTTCACATAAACGTCGCCATCGGCAGACGCGATAACCGAGCGCGCACCTTTTATCAGCACGGTAGCGCCGGTTCGCTCAGCCAACGTGCGCGCCGCCGACACGCGATCGTCGTTGATTTTTCCAGTGCTTATGCCAAGCAGCCGTGATGCCTCTCCTGGATGAGGCGTCAGCACCACTGGACCGCGCGCACGCTTCAGAGACTCGCAACCGAGCGCGGCCAGCGCGTTGAGTCCGTCGGCGTCGATCAGCATCGGACGGCCGGGCTCGGAGGCGTCTGAAATCAGCCATTCGACCAGCCGCTTCGTATCATCTGTCACGCCAATCCCCGGTCCCACAATCAACGCGTTCTTGCCCTCGAGCAACATCTTCAGCGCGTCGGGCGCATGCGCGCCGTCAAAATGACCGTCGCGATCTGCGATCGGCTCCGTCATCAGTTCAGCCTGCCCGGCCGCGACGATCGGCTGTATCGATTCGGGCATCGCGGCGGTAACCAGGCCCGCGCCCGTTCGGAGCGCGGCGCGCGACGCGAGCAGTACCGCGCCGGACTTGCCGCGCCCGCCCGCTATGACCAGGGGATGCCCGTACATGCCTTTGTGCGAATTTATCGGCCGCGCGCGAATCAGATGCTGCAAGTCCGCGCGCTCGAGGAATCGGCCGCGCGGCGCTATCTCCTCAATCGCACGCGGAGCAAACCCGATGTCGACAATACACAGCTCGCCGCATTGCCCGGCGCCTGGATATGAAACGTGGCCGAACTTCGCGAACCCGAACGTGACCGTGAGTGAGGCTCGAATCGCCGCGCCCATGACCGCGCCGGTGCCCGAGTTCACTCCCGACGCGACATCGACCGCAACCGTCGGCATCGCGAACGAGTTGAGCATCTCGATCGCGCGTCGCGGCAAGTCCTTCACCTCCGCGTTCAGCCCGGTGCCGAAAATCGCGTCGATCACGGCGCTTGGATGTTTTCTGAGCGCGCCCTCGAGACTCGACTCGCCCGACACCTCCGTCGTCTTGCCGCCGCATGCGCGAAAGTCCGCGTATGCGCGCGCGGCGTCGCCCTTCAAATCCGCCGCGCGCCCGAGCAGTACCGCGCGCGTGGCGAAGCCGTCCTGGATCAACCGGCGACCTGCGACGAATCCGTCGCCACCGTTGTTACCCTTGCCCGCGACGACGAGCACGTCGGTAACCGCATCGGAAAACCGCTCGACCAGCGCGTCGGCAACAGCCTCACCGGCACGCGTCATCAGCGAGTATGAGGGAATTCCGTATTTTTCCTGGCTGATGCGATCGAGTTCACGGCTCTGGCTGGCATCAAGAAGAATCATGGTCGGCCCATCTCAGCAAAAATATTACACTATGCGCACTACCCGTGAATGAGCGGGGCCGGTCTGGTAACTTGGGCGTCGAGATGATTCGGCTCAGCGTCAACCTCAACAAAATTGCGACGATTCGAAATGCGCGCGGCGGAAATATTCCCGACGTCGTCGAGGCTGCGCGCACCTGCATCGCCGCGGGATGCCACGGGATCACGGTGCACCCGCGACCCGACGCGCGGCACATCACGTTTCAGGACGTGCTCGATCTCGCCGCGATGCTCACGGTCGAATTCAATATCGAAGGATACCCGGGCGCGGAATTTATCGATCTCGTAATGCGCGTGCGGCCGACGCAAGTGACACTGGTACCCGATCCACCCACGGTGCTGACGTCGAATGCGGGATGGAACCTGGCGGCTGGCGCTGCGGATTGGCTCGGCGACCTGCTCGCCGGGTTCAAGAAGGCGGGCATCCGCACCAGCCTTTTTCTCGAGACGGACGCCGATCAGATCAGAGGCGCGCGAAAACTCGGCGCGGACCGAATCGAGTTATACACCGGACCGTATGCTCAAGCGTTCGGCACACCGGCCGGCAAAACAATCCTCGCGGCGCATCGTGAGGCCGCGCGCATCGCGCGGGAAATCGGACTCGGCGTGAATGCCGGCCACGATCTCGATCTCAAAAATATTCCTGCCTACGCGAAAGCGGTGAAGGGCTTGCAGGAAGTTTCGATCGGCCACGCCCTGATCAGCGACGCGCTCTACATGGGCCTGACGCGCACAGTGAAGGCGTATCTGAAGGCGCTCGGATCGAAACCGTTGGACGCGAAGCGGAAGCGCGCGAAGCGAAAATGACGATCACAGCGCGCCAGCGTATTTTTGGATGGCAGCGCCGATTTCCTGCGCCAGGGTTTTGATCTGGACGCCGTCTTCGCCTTCAACCATCACCCGCGCGAGCATTTCGGTTCCAGAATATCGCACCAGCAGCCGGCCGCTGCCCGCCAGGCGCCGCTCGGCGTCGGCGATTATTCGCTGAACATCGGGCATCTCGGCCAGTGGCATGCGATTCTTGACCCGCACGTTTTCGAGCACCTGCGGCACGCGGCGCATCGCGCGGAGTTCGCCCAGCGTCCGCCCACTCTCGGCCAGATGCGCGAGCACGAGCAGCGCGCTTATGAGTCCGTCGCCGGTGGTCGAGTGATCCATGAAGATCACGTGGCCCGACTGCTCGCCACCAAGGTTGTAGGAGTTGAGACGCATCTCGCGCGCGACCGCGGGGTCACCGACCTCGGTGCGAATCAGCCGCACGCCCGCGTCGCGCAGCGCCAGCTCGAGTCCGAAGTTGCTCATCACGGTGGCGACGACGGCGTTCCCGCTGAGCCGGCCCTCGGCGGCGAGCTTGCGCCCGAGCAGCGCCATCACGTCGTCGCCGTCCCAGACCTCGCCGCGCTCGTCGATCAGCATCACGCGATCGCCGTCGCCGTCGAGCGCAATGCCGACGTGGCAGCGCTCGCGCAGCACGGTTTCGCGAATCGCGTCGAGATGCATCGCGCCACAGTTCAGATTGATATTCTTGCCGTCGGGATCGACTCCGATCGCCACCACCTCGGCGCCGAGTTCTTCGAGCGCCTCGGGACCGACCTTGTANGCCGCGCCGTTGGCGCAATCGATCGCGACCTTCAGCCCGTCGAAGATGACTGAGCGCGGCAGGCAGGACTTGAGGAATACCAGGTAGCGGCCGAGTGCGTCGTCGATTCGCGCGGCCTTGCCGATATCGTCAGGGCGCGCGCGATTCTTTCCGATTTCGCCGTCGTCAAATACCAGCGCTTCGATTCGCCGCTCGGTCTCATCGTCGAGCTTGAATCCTTCGCGCGAAAAAAATTTGATGCCGTTGTCCTCGAAAGAATTGTGCGATGCTGAGATCACCACGCCGGCGTCGGCGCGCATGCTTCGGGTCAGGAACGCGATCGCCGGAGTTGGCAACGGACCCACCAGCCACACGTCCACGCCCATCGAGCAAATGCCGGACTCGATCGCGGTCTCGAGCATGTAGCCCGAGAGGCGGGTGTCCTTGCCGATTAGAATTTTGCGATGACGCCCGGTGGAATTGCGGAACACGTGCGCGAGCGCGCGGCCCAGCTTCAGCGCCGTCTCCGACGTGATCGGCTCGACGTTGGCGACGCCGCGGACACCGTCGGTGCCGAACAGCTTAGGATGGATGCTCATCGGCAGTAGTCGTCAGCTTCTCGTGATACATGCGGAGTCTAACCTTGTCGGGCGACTGGCGCACCAACTGCATCCCAGTCGGCACCGTCACCTGCAGCGGCAATTCATGCGAGCCGGGCGCGAGGCCGTTCGCGTCAACGTACGCCAAGCCCTTCTGCGCGAGGCCCGCCAGCTTGACCGCCGGCCCGCGAATCGTCAGCGTCGCCTGCTTCGGTTCGACCCGGTATTTGAAATCGCTGTCCTTGACCTCGACGTCCGAGCGAAGCTCGCGGTCGACGATCGCTTCCGCCACGTTGACCCGCGCGTCGACGTGACCGGTGGACAATCCCAGCGACGGATCCGGCGCCACTATTTCGACCGAGCGGCTGACATCCGAAGTCAGTCCCTTCAGGTTGAAGGGCTCGGTGGTGACCGACGTAAGCGGCGACACATAGCGGCTCGGGCCGGCTACGGTCACGCTCGGCGGGGTGATATCGACCGACGATATCGCGTAGCCCGGGGCGACGTTGTCCTGAACCCTGAGATGCACCGGCACGTCACGCGTAACCAGCCGATCGATATCGAGCGAAATTGAGTCCGGGGAGATGCTGGTCACCGAGGTATTTCGTCCGACGTTGAACATCGAGGGATATATTTTGAACTCGGACTGTCCTGACGCCAGACTGGCCGGATCGATCTTGAGCGCTAGGCGCTCGGGATCGAGCAGCGACAGCAGCGTGCGTGGACCAGTAACCTCGATATTCACCTGCGTCGGTGGATGGTTCACGATCACCATCCCGGCCGGCAGCGCGGCATAGCTGATAGGCACTGCGAGCGACTCGACCGAGCCGCGTTCGCCCGCGTTGACAAAAATCCACAGGCCGACCGCCAGCACCACGGACAGGACGCGCATCCCGATATCACTCCCGCGGAGCCGCCGCGAGGTGCTCACTGAGAGCAGATATTTGAAATCGCCCAGCCTCATCGTCCGTCGCTCTTCCTGCTTCCCGCGCGGCTAACCCGGCAGCTTCCTCAGCGTGGAAAGAACCTCGGCCGGTTCCAGTCCACGGCTCAGCACCCCGCCGCGCGCAAGCGAAATAGCCCCGCTCTCCTCAGATACAACCAGTACCACCGCGTCGCTGTCCTCGCTGAGTCCGATCGCCGCGCGATGACGCGTGCCCAGCGTCAAGCTCACGTTGGGGTTCTGCGACAGCGGCAACAGGCACGCGGCCGCGAGTACCCGGTCGCCGTTTACTATCACCGCGCCGTCGTGCAGCGGCGATCCGTTCATGAAAATCGTTTCGAGCAGTTCCGGCGAGACTTTGCCTTCGATGATTCTGCCAGTCTCGACGAACTCGCCGAGCCCGTCGTCCTGCTCTATCACTATCAGCGCACCAACGCGGCGCGACGAGCACCACGCCGCGGCTGTCGCGATTTCCTCCGCCGGCGTGACCGCAGCCGCGTTGCGGCCGAGGAACGATTGCGCGCCGACGCGGGTCAGCGCGCGCCGAATGTCGGCCTGGAAGATCACCACCAGGATCACAAACAACGATCCAAGAAAATTATTCAGCAGCCAGTTGAGCGTGAACAGTCCAAGCACCTGCGACGCCACGAATGCGCCGCCGACGATCACCATCCCCAGCACCATCTGCATCGTGCGCGTGCCGCGAATCAAAAGCGCGATGCGGTAGATCACGTACGCCACGATCAGGATATCAAGCACGTCCTGCCATCGCGGCTGCGGTATCATGGGTATGTAGTTATGCATTGTGCCTGAACCGCTGGTCCCGTCCCGACATTGCGCCCGCCATACGCACCGCGGCGACGCCCGCGCCCACGTCGTGTACGCGCACGAGCGACGCACCCGCGCTTACCGCCAGCGCGTTCGCGGCCGCCGTGCCGAATTCCAAATCCCGCTCACTCGCTCCAGTCAATCGCGACACGAAGCGCTTGCGTGACGCCCCTACTAATACGGGATAGCCGAGCGCGCACAGGTCGGGCAAGGCGGCCAGCAATTTCAAATTGTGCTGCGCGGTCTTTGCGAAACCCAGCCCCGGATCGATGATGATACGCGAGCGCGCAACGTTCGCCGCGACAGCAAATCGTGCGCGCGCATCGAGGTACTCGACGACCTCGCGCACCACGTCGCGGTAACGCGCGAACTCGATATGATTGGCGAGACCGCCGCGCATATGCATCAGCACCACCGCGCATTTCGTTCGCGCCGCCAGGGGCGCCATTTCGGGGTCGTGGCCGAGCGCGGTGATGTCGTTGATTATCACCGCTCCCGAATCGAGCGCGACGCGCGCGACCTCCGCCCGCCGCGTGTCGATCGAGATTGGCACTCGCAGCAGCTTGCCCAGCCGCACGAGCACCGGCGTCACGCGGGCAAGCTCGACCTCGATTGGTACTTCCACCGCGCCCACCGGACGCGACGATTCGCCGCCTACGTCGATCACGTCGGCGCCCGCCGCTTCCATCGCGAGCGCATGCTCGACGGCGCGGTCGGGGTCGAGATACCGTCCGCCGTCGGAGAAGGAGTCGGGCGTCACATTGAGCACGCCCATCACGGCGGGAAACCTGATTACGCGGCCGTCGGTAAGCTTGAGATTTGAAAACGACGCGCGGGGCGTCGGTCGATGCCCGTCGCGGCCGTTGAGAAGCTTGGATTGAATCGGCGAGCGTCGCATCGCACCGGCCCCCACTTCCCCCACGCCATCACTCGCGCGGCTGCCGACTCGCGATTGCGAATCGAATCAATGGTGGGCGCGAAGCCGTGCGCGCCCGCGAGACGACTAAACCAGAACCGGCTTCGGCGGCAGTCCTGGCACCGGGCTCTCGTCCTCGACGCGCTTTTCTTTGCCCGTGTCCGGCCCTGGACGCGGCGGAAAATCATTGCGCACGGCGGCCGGCGACGGCGGCAACGGACGCCCTTCGCGGAACGCCGTCACCATCGCTTCGACTTCACTGCCGTCGAGCACTTCCTTCTCGAGCAGCCGCGCCGCGATCGCATGGAGCAGCACCAGATGGTCCGACAGCAGTTGCCGCGCCTTCTGATACGAGTCTTCGATTATCTTGCGCACCTCGCGATCGATCTCGAGCGCCGTCTGCTCCGAGTAATCCTTGTGATGCGAGATGTCGCGGCCCAGAAAAATCTGCTCTTCGCGGCGCCCGAAGGTCATCGGGCCCAGCTCCTTGCTCATGCCCCATTCGCAGACCATCTTGCGAGCAAGCTCAGTCGCTTTCTCGATATCGTTGCCCGCGCCGGTTGTCATCTGCCCGAACACCAGCTCTTCCGCGGTGCGTCCACCGAACATCACCGCCAGCCGCGTCACCAGGTAGTCGCGCGGATAGGTGTAGCGATCGTCCATCGGCAATTGCTGGGTGACGCCGAGCGCCATCCCGCGCGGAATAATCGTAACCTTGTGAACCGGGTCCGCGCCGGGCTGCAGCATCGCGACCAGCGCATGGCCACCCTCATGATAAGCGATTATCTTGCGCTCCGAGCCCGACATCACCATCGAGCGCCGTTCCGCGCCCATCATCACTTTGTCCTTGGCCAGCTCGAAGTCCGACATCTCGACCTTGTCCTTGTTGCGGCGCGCCGCCAGCAGCGCAGCCTCGTTGACAAGGTTCTCAAGATCGGCGCCCGCAAATCCCGGGGTCGAGCGCGCAATCTTGCTGCCGTCGACGTCGTCGGACAGCGGCACTTTGCGCGTGTGAACTTTCAGAATGCCCTCGCGGCCCTTCACGTCGGGCAGCGGCACTACGACGCGACGGTCGAATCGGCCCGGCCGCAGCAGCGCCGGATCGAGCACGTCGGGACGGTTAGTCGCCGCGACGAGGATCACGCCCTCGTTGGCCTCGAACCCGTCCATCTCGACCAGCAACTGGTTCAGCGTTTGCTCGCGCTCATCATGACCGCCGCCAAGGCCAGCCCCGCGATGGCGTCCGACCGCGTCGATCTCATCGATAAAGATGATGCATGGTGCATGCTTCTTGCCTTGCACGAACAAATCGCGCACGCGCGAGGCGCCCACGCCGACGAACATCTCGACAAAGTCAGATCCCGAGATCGAAAAGAACGGCACGCCCGCCTCGCCGGCGATCGCGCGCGCTAGCAGCGTCTTGCCGGTGCCCGGCGCACCGACCAGCAGCACGCCCTTGGGTATTCTGCCGCCCAATCGCGTGAAACGCTTGGGGTCGCGCAAAAATTGTATGATTTCTTCGAGCTCGTCCTTGGCCTCGTCGATTCCCGCGACGTCGCCAAAGGTAACTTTATGCGTATTCTCAGTCAGCAGCTTCGCGCGGCTCTTGCCGAACGACATGGCCTTGCCGCCACCGATCTGCATCTGGCGCATGAAGAAAATCCACAGCGCCGCGAGCACGATTACCGGGAACCACTGCACCAGCGCGACCATCCACCACGGATCACCCTCAGCCGGCTTAGCCGCAATCTTGACGCCCTTTTCGCGCAGCGTCTTGACCAGGTCGGGATAGGCCGGCGCGTTGACCTTGAAATGGTCGCCGCTGGTCGACTCGCCCTTGATCACGTCGCCCTGGATCGTCGCCTCCGCAACCTGGCCTTTTTCAACCTGGTTAAGGAAGTCGGAAAAAATTATTTCGGGTTCTTTGGGCTGTTGCCTGCTGAAGATGTTGAAAAGCAGCAGGAACATAAGGCCCAGCACTAGCCATAGCGCAATACTGCGGGAAAACTGGTTCATGCTATTTAAAAAAGTATCACGCAGGTTGCGGCCCACGCAACGCATTATGCACTAAACGGCGATTTCAGACGCCTCAACGCGCAGCACGGTTTCGGTCGATTTGGTCACGAGTGCCCAGTCGGCGCGCACGAGGCTGGGGAGCCACGCGATCGTGTCGCCGACCGAGACGATCGGAAAGCGAACGCGTCGAGCGCGCGGAATCTTGCGATCCACGAAGACGTCGTGGACCTTGCGCGTGCCGCTCATCCCGAGTGAATGAATCCGGTCGCCCCGCATGAAATTGCGCGCCACTAAACCGGCGCCGGCAATCTTCGCCGCGTCGAACATTGCGACTGACAAGCTATCCGGCATCGACGCATCCACCGCGGCAATGGTCGAAGCCTCGAACTTGAAACCGGCCACGCTGACGATTGTGATTCCGTCGGGCGCGATCGCCACCGAAAATCTCGCGCCGTCTTCGCGCTCAACCCGCGCCTCGACTAAGCGAAAAAGATTGTACTCGCGCTCGGCGCGCCAGCCGCCCGGAAGATCGATCGAATCGCTTGGCCCGCCTTCGAGGAGGAGCTCGCGAATCGCCTCGATATGCGCACGCGAAATCCTGCGCAAAGATCCCATCCGCTCGGCGACGAACAGTCGAATCGCGACTCCCTGCACCGCGCGATTCACCGCGCCGAAGCCTGACACGTCGAGCGCGTCGCCGCCGACGCGCATCGCATCGAGTTCGCGCGCGGCAATCGCGGTGACCAGTTCGTCAAGCGAGCGCATCTCAGTCGCCAATTCGGTCAGCCTCCCGCTGAAACCCGGCGCATACTCGCACTCGAGCATCGGGATTAATTCAGCGCGAATCCGGTTGCGCAAAATGTCGGGCGACGAATTCGACGAATCCTCGACAAAGGGAATACCGCGCGCGCCAAGGTACTCACGAATCTCGACGCGCGAGAGCGAAAGCATCGGACGAATGAGGCGTCCCGGCCCGCGCTCGGCCATCGCCGCCATTCCGGCCGCCCCTGCGCCGCGCATCAAACGCATCAGGACAGTCTCGGCTTGATCGTCGCGATGGTGCCCCAGGGCAACAAAATCTGCTTGAATCCGCGCCGCGCCGCGCAACAGAAACTCGCGCCGAACGTCGCGCGCCCGTTCCTCGAGGTTCGCACTTGAACTCGAGGCATCAAGCCCGTCGGCACGCTCGACGATCAACTCGATACCAAGTCGCGCGCACATCGCACGCACAAATTCTTCATCGCGATCCGACTCAGCCGCGCGAATTCGATGGTTCAAATGCGCCGCCACGATCCGAAGTCCTAACGCGCCACGAAGCTCGATCAACCCAGAGATGAGCGCAACAGAATCAGCGCCACCGGACAGTCCGATCAGTAAGGATGAGCCGGCGCGAACCTCCGCCCGCAAAAGCGCCGCGTCGATCGCGTCAATGAGTTTATTTTGAGCCTCGCGAGTCATCACCGATGAGATTAGTCCGCCGTCTAATTGTCCGCTACCGCGCGCCATCTGTCGGATTCAATGAACACAAAAGGGGAGCCGCACTTTCCTTTTCACCTGGTTCTAACAGGGACGAAGTCCCGCATCTTCATCCTTACACTGGGTGCAGGGGTCACCCCTGCCGAAGGAAGCGCGAAACCACCGCGGGTTTCACATCCAGGCTAGTCTACGCACTCGGCTTCACAATCCGTCTCAATCGTGGCGGATTTGGCAGCGCGCTGCTATCGGCGCGGCATGCAACTTCGATAAATCGGCGCAGCTCGATGCGCAGTTCGCCGATCGCGAGGCCCATGTGCTCGTGCGGAATCGAGTCGAGCTTGGCTGACGCCTTCTCATACAGTGACCGTGCGCCTTCGAGGTTTCCGCGCTGCGCATGCAGAATCGCGACGGCGGCCTGGATCAATCCCTGGTAGAAGAGTTTCAGCTCGCCGTCAGAGCGCTTCCAGATTTCTTCCCATGCCTCGTGGCATTCGAAGAAGCGGCCCTCATTGAAGAGGTCAATCCCTTCCTCGTAGTAGTTCGGATGCTCGGGCGTCACATGATTTGATGTTCGAACGCAATTATGAATGGGAACGGCAGCGCGAGGAATTTCGGCTCGTCGATTTTCACGGCACGATACTCATCGGTGTTGCCGGAATCACGCACCGCTTGAAAGTTGTCGAACCACAGCTCGGCGACGCCGTCGTAGCGCGGCGATGCGCCGCCAGCGTATCCGGACGGCCGCACATGGCATTGGATGTAGCGCCGCACTTGCGGGATTTTCGCGGCGAGCGGTCCGTGATCCGTTCGCCAGTATGCCTGGAACGCCGCGACATCGGTGCCGGGCTTGCGCGTCAGCAGCGAGAACATTTTCACCGCGCCGTCGCCGACTGTCCCTTCCCTCTGCACGATCTCCTCGGTGACGACCGAGCCGGCCTTCGACATATCGACGAACTGCAGGTCGTCAGCCGATGCGGCACGCCGTGGGCCGGAGTCAGCGCGGGTGTGGATTGTGTCCTCATCGTCAAACCATGCTTCGGAGATTCCGTCGTACAGCGGTTCGTGATTGCGGTATGCCGATGGCAGCGTGATCGACGCGACGTACTTGCGCAGTTCCGGGATCGTGCGAATGATCGCGGCGTGTTGGTTCAGCCAGTAGTTGCGGAAGTCGTCTACGCTGAGGCCAGGCTTGCGTTTGAAGAAGTTGAACGCCTTGACCATCCGCCGATGCTCTGCTCTTCACGCGCCTCTGCCGTGGCGCAGCAAGCGGCCGGTAGACGCGCCGGTCTGCTCGCCCTCGAGCATCGTGATCTCGCCATTGACCATGATGTACCGATAGCCGTCGGCCTTGCGCACGCGCCGCCATTCGCCGCCGGGAAAGTCGTGCGCGATTTCGATCGGTCGCATCGCCAGTTTGTCGTAATCGTAGACGACGACGTCCGCAGGTGCGCCCTCGCGGAGCACACCGCGGTCGCTGAATCCCGCGCACATCGCGGGCAACGCGCTGAGCCGCCAGTGCGCCTCCTCGAGGCTCAGCAATTTGTATTCGCGCACCAGCCAGGCGAGAAATTCAGTCGGGTACTGGCCGCCGGTGAAGAATTTGGTATGCGCGCCGCCGTCGGAAACACCGGGAATCAGGTAAGGATCGTCGATCATCTCCTTCATATATTCCATGTTCTGGTTGGGTCCCGGCGCGTAAAACTCGGTACGAAGCTCGTCGGCGACTGCAAGATCGAGCATCGCGTCCACCGCATGCTTACCGGTCCGATTCGCGAACTCGCGCAGGGTGAGCCCTTCGTATTCCTTCATGTCCTCGCGCGCGACCTGCACCACGAAGATCTGATCGAACTCCTCGGTGATAACCCGCGGCAGCCTGCTGCGAAGCCCCTCACGCCGCGCTGGATCGCCAAGCTTCGTCCTGCGCTCTATCGCGGTACCGGTGGTAGCGTCGCACCACGCCTGGCAGTCGTCGAACAGATTCCAATCCACGAACGTGAACATCATTCCCGTATCACTGGTGACAGCCTGCCCATACACCGGCAGCCCTCGCTCGCGGCAACTCCGGAGCCATTGCATCTGCCCGCGATGCACATACGGATGCGAATCGCGAGGCTGCACGACATTGTAGAGCACCGGCCGTCCGCTGAGCTCGGCCAGCTGCTCGAAGTGATTCAGGTCGTGCGCTGGATCGGCGCTCACCAGCGTCATCTGGATGAAGCCCTCGTTGCGCTGGCCAAGCACCCGCGCCAGCGCCAGGCAGGTTTCGTCGGCCATCAGGTCGGATACCATCGGCGTTCCGTCAAAGTCGCGCTGCACGCATGCTGGACCGTTCGGATCGAGGCGCTGGGCGGACCATCCGCATGCGCCGGCGTCCATCGCCTCATCGAGCAGCCGGCAGATTTCGCGCGTCTCAAGCTCAGTGGGCGGCCGCGATTTGGCCGCCTCCAGACCCATCACCCACGTCAGCAATGGCGAAACGGGAACGTACGGCAGAATGTTTACGGACTTGGGACGACGATCGATGCTGTCGAGAAATTCGGGGAACGTGGTCCAATCCCACGGCATCCCAGCCTTCATCGAAGCGTACGGAATCGCTTCGACGCGCGTCATCGTGAGCATCGCGCGATCGCGGCTTTCAGGACGCACCGGAGCGAAGCCGAACCCGCAGTTACCGATTACAACCGAGGTGACGCCGTGCCAGCTCGATATGGAGCAGTACGGATCCCAGAAGAGTTGGGCATCGTAGTGGGTATGCAGATCGACGAAGCCGGGCGCCACTATCATTCCCGAAGCGTCGAGCGTCTGCGCGGCATCGGTCGAGCGCAGGCGCCCGATTTTCGCAATGCGACCGTCCTTGATCCCAACGTCGCCACGAAAACGCGGCATCCGCGTTCCGTCCACGACCATTCCGTCGCGAATGACCAGGTCAAACTCCGCCATGGCTCATCCTCCATTACGTCTGATAGGTCGAATCAGCGCGCGCCTTTTCACCAGTCGCACCGACTGATCCCGATGTCAATGAAAATGTTCGGAGCTACTGCTTGACGGTGCCGGGCTCCAGCTCGACGCCGACCGGCACCAGTACGCGCACGACCATGTTGTAGAAGGCGACGTTCTGCACCAGTTCCATCACGCGGCGGGTGTCGAGGAATGTCTTCAGCGCGTTCCAGGTGGCGTCGGTCACGCGGATGTTGTCAGTCGCTTCGACCGCGTAGCGGATCACGGCGCGCTCATGGTCGCTGAACACCGGCGATTTGTCCCAATCGGCGAGCGCCTCGAGCTGCTCGCGCGTGACGCCGACGCGCCGCGCGAGATTCCAGTGATGCACGAACTCGTATTGCGCATCGGTCAAGCGGCCTACTGTGCAGATCGCGAGTTCGCGGAGCTTCGGATCGAGCGCTGTTTTGTTGCGAAGCTCGCTGCCTATCTGGCAGAAGCGGCGCAGCAAGTTCGGCGTATGCGCGAGTGCGCGGAAGATGTTGCCGACGGTGCCGCCACGCTCGGCGGCCAGGTTGTCGAAGATGACGCGGTCGGCTTCGGGAAGGTCCTCTCGATTCAGGTAAGGTACGCGTGCCGCCATTATGAACCTCCTTAGTTTTCGGAGAGCCTTCTCGCCGGAACCTAATCCCTAACCCCTTCCCTTGGGGAAGGGGGACAATCGTGGAAAGGCAGAGGCCTCCGGTCAGGCGAACAGCATCTCGGACATTGCGCCGCCGGGCGGGATCATCGGCATCACGGCTTCTTCCTTAGGAATCACGACGTCGATCAGCACCGGGCCGGGCGTCGCGAAAGCTTCTTTCATCGTCGCGACCAGGTCTTTTGCTTTTTCGATTCGGAAGCCGTGCATCCCGTACGCGTCGGCCAGCTTGACGAAGTTCGGCACCGACATCGCGGAGTAGGAATACCGTTCGGCGTAGAACTTCTCCTGCCACTGACGAACCATTCCGAGGAAGTAGTTATTCAGAATGATTACTTTGATATCTACATTGTATTGAACTGCAGTACCCAGTTCCTGGATGTTCATTTGTATGGAACCGTCGCCACTGACTACTACGACTTTCTTGTCGGGTGCGGCGAAGGTCGCTCCGATTCCGGCCGGCAGTCCGTAGCCCATGGTACCCAGTCCGCCCGAGGTCAGCCACGAACGCGGATGCTCAAACGGGAACATCTGCGCTACCCACATCTGATGCTGTCCGACGTCAGTGGCTACTATGCAGTCGCCCTTGGTGATGTTGTGCAGCTCGGCGATCACGTCGAGCGGTGAGACGCTCTCGCCGCGATGACCGTTCTCGTAGAGCGGTTTCTCCTTCTGCCACTGGAGGATCTGCTGATGCCATCTGGTCCAGTCGGCGCGGCGCTTCCCAATACTCTCGCGGCCTTTGATCTGAGTCAGCATGTCAGTGAGTACTGACTTGATATCGCCGACAATAGGTATATCGACCTTGACGTTCTTCGAAATCGACGACGGGTCGATGTCGATGTGTATGATCGTTTCGGCTTTTGGCGCGAATTCGGAAATCTTGCCGGTGACGCGATCGTCGAAGCGCGCGCCGACTGCGATTAGGCAGTCGGTGTTGCAGACCGCGGTGTTGGTACCATACGAACCATGCATCCCGAGCATCCCGAGCCGTAGTGAGTCGGAGGCTGGGTATGATCCCAGTCCCATCAGCGTCTCGGTAATTGGAATACCCAGTCCTTTAACCAGTTCGCGCAACTCGGGCGCCGCGCCGGACCATTGCACGCCGCCGCCGACGTAGAAGAGTGGCGTCGAGCTTTTCTCGATCGCCTCGATCGCGCGCTCGATTTGCCGGGGATTGCCGCGAATCGTCGGCTTGTATCCCCGCAGCTCAACTTTCTCGGAAAGGTGAAAACTATGCTCGGCCTGTTGCACGTCCTTGGGCAAATCGACAACGACCGGGCCGGGGCGTCCGCTGCCGGCGATATAAAACGCTTCCTTGATGATGCGCGAGATGTCCTTGACGTTCTTGACCAGGAAATTGTGCTTGGTGCAGGGCCGCGTGATACCGACGAAGTCCGCTTCCTGGAAGGCGTCGTTGCCGATCATCGTGGTCGGAACCTGGCCGGAGAGGACGACCATCGGGGTCGAGTCCATGTACGCGTCGGCGATTCCGGTGACGGTGTTGGTCGCGCCGGGGCCCGAAGTAACGAGCACGACGCCGGGGCGTCCGCTGACACGCGCATAGCCTTCGGCCATGTGGGTTGCGCCCTGTTCATGGCGGACGAGAACGTGCTTGATTTTGGAGTCGAGCAGGGCGTCGTAAGTCGGCAGGATGGCGCCGCCGGGATAGCCGAAGATTACGTCGACGCCTTCGGCGATCAGGCTCTCGATAACGATTTGTGCTCCCGTGAGTTTTTTCATTTACCCGATTTTGTGAGGCTTTTCCGTTGATTTGAGCCTACAAAGCTACACTACGCGCGGACACCGGCACAACTTGTGATATCCGGCGACGCGCGTTGGGATTTAGATTCTGCATGAACCGCACAACCTAACCCCTAACCCCTTCCCGAGCGGGAAGGGGAACCGGATAGATGGGAGCGGGGCGCGCGCCCTACTCTCTTACCACTGGGTGCAGGGCTCAGCCCTGCCGAAGGAAGGGTGAAACCCACCGCGGGTTTCACATTCAACTAAGTTTCTCTCTGCGTCCCGCGCGATCTCTAGTAATGCTGCGCGGGGGCATTCGGACCGGCGCCGGGTTCGGTGCCCATCACTTCGTAGGTTTGATTGTTGGGCGAGAACATTCCGCGCACGGTCAAGGTCTCGCCCGGCTGCATTTTTGCGAAGGTATCTTCGTCGAGCCCGGCGACATTGAAGTTGGGTTTGTACTGTCTGACCAGCTGCCACACGTCGGGCCAGTGGACGATGCCTCTGGGATCGTCGACGTAGGCGTCGTTGAGAACGAACTTGTAGATCTTCGTGCCAACGCCCATCGTGACGACCGGCTTGTCACCGAAAATCGTGCCGGGCGCGGGCTTGGTGATCACGAGCGTGGTGGTGAGTGGGATCATCATTCCGCGCATCTGCGCGTCGGCGCGATTAGCGATGGACAGGATCGCCGCAAACGCGATCGCGAAAATGGCGAGCCTGGATATATTTTGTTTCATGCCAGTCACCTCGGCCGCTCCTTGCCCGATCATAGGGAGCGCGCGGGCGAGTGATCAAGCAGACCTTTTCGGCGCGCGCCTAACTACTGTAAGATAGGCGCCGACGCCAACAGCGGCGTTGCTGCACTAGGGAGGATTCATGAGACGGTTGTCGCTTGCGATTGTGACTGGAACCTTGTTGGCGATTGTGTCCGCGTTGGCGCCGGCGAAAGCCGCGGTCAAACCGGGCGACGTGATCACCAAGGACAACTCCACTAAGGTCATCGAGCTGCTCAGTCCCGGCAACTACATCCTGGTCCAGGAAGGCATGCAGCTCAGGATCATTCCGAGCGACAAGCTCGAGTGGCCGCCGCCGTTCAGAACCGCGACCGAAAAGTATTCGCCCCAGGTGCAGCTCTTGCCCGACGGCACGCTCAAGGGTTACGTCGCCGGGCAACCGTTTCCGCTGCTCGATCCTAACGATCCGCAGATGGCGACCAAGGTGATGTGGAATTTCAGCTACCGGCCGCTGTACAGCGACGACATCGATATGCGTTTTCCCGAGGTCGCCAGCTTCGACAAGCACAGTACCGGCGACCCGCTGAGCTACTACACGGTCGGACATTTTGCTTTCTACAACAACATCGGGCGAATCGAAGTACCGCCGATCCCCACCGATAAGGACGGCGCCGCCAGCGGCATCCGTTACCGCTTTGCTTTCTATCCGTTCCTGGAGCCGTCGTCGTTGCGCGGCTACGGGATGGTGCGGCAGCGGCATATCGATCCGAAAATCGAAGATAACGTCTGGGTGTACAATCCGGGGACGCGCAAGCTGCGTCGTGAGTCGGCCGACGTGCTATCCGACAGTATTGGGGCACTGCCGGGATTTGGCGGTGGTGGCGGCGGCGGCAGCTCGATGGGCGGAGGCGGCGGGATGGGCGGTGGCGGCGGCGCTAGTGCTTACGCGAACACGCTCGACCCCGATTCGTATTTCGGGTTCTCGGCCAAGATTGAGGATTTCAACTACCGCTTCCTGGGCGAAAAGGAGATGCTTGCGTCGGTGCACGCCGAGCATTCGCCGGAGGTGCAATGCCCGTTCGACGGCGGCAAGACAATTTGCCCCGAAGACTGGGAGATGCGCCATCTGTACGTGATCGAAGCGGACGGGAAGCCGGGCCGCGACATGACGATCCCCAAGCGAATCTTCTATATCGATGCGGAAGGATGGTTCATCACGGCGTCGGATCAGTACGATCGCGACGGCAAGCTGTGGAAGACGATCGCGACCTTCAACACGTATCGCGACCGCCCGGTACCCGACGCGAGAGTCGCCATCTATCCGTACAAGCGGATATTTCAGTTGGGACTGGTCGATGAGGACCTGCAGACTGGGGTGAGCTCGGTGGTCTATATGCCAGGGCCGACCGCACAAGATCACGAATGCTGGTATATCGACATGGGAACGGTGGACAACTCGTTCTTNGCGCCGCAAGCGCTGGAGAGAGAGGGTCACTAGTCGAAACAGATTCGCCTAGAGTTGCAGGACGAAGCGGATATCGCCGAGGCGTACCTGGCTGCCGGCGCTGAGGAAGGCGGAGCCGCGGATCTGGCGATCGTCGACGTAGCTGCCGTTAGTCGAGTTCAGATCCATCAGCTCGAAGCCGCCGTCGCGGCGCATCAGGCGCGCATGCTGTCGCGACACGCTGGCGTGCGGGATGACGACGTCGTTGTCCTCGCCGCGGCCGATCGAGATCTCGTCCTTCATCAACGAATATTCGGCAGGAACCGGGTCGATGCGATCGACGGCGACCAGCCGCGCACCCTTGGTATTGCCCACGCCGCGGGGCGGCGCGGTGACTGGCGATGATGGCGGCCGTGTGGGCGGCGGAGGACGCTGCGCGGTGCGCACTGCGGGCGCCGGGGCGGATGGTACCCGCAGCGAGGGAGCGCCTTGCGCCGCGACAATCGCTTTCAGCTCGTCGGCCGGGAGTCCGAACCTCATTCGCGACAGTCCGAATAGCCCCAAGATCGCAACCAACGGTACGGCGCCGTTCCACCAACTGAACGAGAATTGCTTGAGGCCGGTGCCAGTCGAGTTTCCGTCGGCCGAGGTGCCTTCATCTGAAGGAACATTGATCGCTGCGCCGCCGATGCCGCGCACCTGGTACGACGTGTCAGCCTCGCCGTTGGTGCCGTTGTAGTCGATCTTCAGCTGGACGCTGCGATTGGTGCCGTCTTCGATCGGCCGCGGCGTTCGATAGGTCAGCGAATACTCGGTCGCGATCGAATGTCCGATTTCGCGCACCAGCGACGCGAACCGCCCTTCCTCGGTGATAATATTGTACGAACGGCCGTGCGTCGCATCGACGATTTCCTGGTACTCGGGCGCGATGAACGGCGGCGGCACCACCCCGTATAGCGTGAGCCCGTTCTTCTTGAGCAGGTCGGCAACCTTGGTGCCGGTCAGATCGGTCACCTGCACGCCGTGAGTGTGATGGTCCCAGAAGGCCTGGTCGTGCGCGGTGTCGGCCGAGCCGTCACCGTCATGATGAGGCGGCGCATCGGTGACGATAATGATGATGCCTTCGGCCTCGGGGCGGAACGGAAACTTGGCGGCATAGGCCAGCGCGTCGAGCTGATCCTCGGGGATGTCGCCGCCGCCGCCGGCGTGCAGGCTGCCAACCCAGTCGCTGAACTGCTTCACGTCGGAGGTAAACGAGTTGCGATAGGCGCAGTTGCAGTCGGGAACCGATGAGACCACGTAATCCTCGAACGTCACCAGTCCGAGCCGGTAGTCGCGGCTGTTGGCCTGCAAGTCCTGCGCAAAGGAGATCACGTTCTGCTTGACCGCGTCGATATAGGGCTGCATCGACTCCGTGACGTCAAGCACGAACACGATGTCAACCGGGCGGCCCTGGCCGACGCCGCGGAAATCGATAATCTTGGCTTCCTTGCCGTCCTCGAGAACTTTCACGTTGTCGGGACGAAGATTGCCGACCGGGTTGCCGTTTTCGTCAGTGAGACCGAAGTCGAGCTGAACGCCGCCGTCCGCGTCGAAGTGCTCGAGGCCCGGATTTCCGGTGGTGATTTTCAGGCTGGCATCGGCGGCCGTCACTCGCAGCACGAAACCAAACACGAAAAAAAACGTAAACAGGCAGCGACCGGCGATTCGATTCGAGGACTTCATCGATGGCAGTGGTAATTCTCCGGATTAGGAAGGCGATCAGTCAAGCGCCGTGATCAATTGGACGTTCAAAAGAGCGATTGTATTCTTGCCTTCGCTCAGCCGTTAGGTTATCCCAAACCCTGACCGAATTCTTCTGTGATGGATTCCGAGTGAAAGATTTTTTTGTCTATCGGACTGCGCGCCACCTGACTCTCCCCATCGTCATTATAGTTTGCATGCTGCTGGCTGCAGCAGGCCCGGCCCGGGCCGGCAAGGATGCGTTCGTCGAAGTNGGATTCGTGGGCGCCCCGCCGCAGGGTTTTCAAAACGTTCTACTCAATGTCCAGTCGGTGCGCCTCAATTCCAACGCGAGCGCGGGCCCCGGTAGCGCCCGCTGGCAGACTATTCCGACGCCTCCCGGGATTGGGGGCAACGACCAGTCCGCTGAATTGCAAATCGATCTCAACGCTTCGCAAAACATACCGCAGCTCTTCAACACCGCCGGTGTGCGCCCCGACACCTACCGCGTCGCCGAGATACTGCTCGATCGGAGCAATCCCGGCTACCTGATCCCCACCTGTCCGCAAGCGGCGCCGGTCGGCGCCCGCGCCGACGGTTGCATCAAATACCCCATCACGCTGAACACCAGCAGCGGCAACGTCATATCGGTGGTCAGCAGCGGTTCCGGCGGGCTCGTCGCGCCGAAGAATGGGACGCTGGGACAGCTGCTTTTACAAGTGTCGTTGGTGGTCAATCAGGCGCCGACCGGCTTCGGCGGCGCGTACCTGGTATCAGTCACGATGGCGACGGTTCCAAATGCGACGGTTCCGAATTCCACGATGGCTACGGTCACTGGATCGGTAACCGTCAAAACCGGCACAGGCACGGCCCCTTCGGGGAAAGTCCGCAAATTGGCAGTGACCGCGGAAGCGATCGGAACCAACACGGCAGTCGCGACCGCCAACGTAAAAAATGGGCAGTACACTATCTTTCTGCCCGCCGCGGGCGGTACGGCGCCGCCTGGATTTGGAACGCTGTATGACCTTGCGGTGGCCGGCGGCGATGATACCTACGCGGCGGAACGGTTGTTGCCGGTTTACCCTGGGCAATCACTGAGTACTGCACCCAACTTCACGATCACCGGCAATCAGTCGCTGGGCGATATCACCGGGCAAGTTACTGACAATTGTACCGGCAGAGCGATCGTCGGCGCGACGCTGCAATTGCTGCTTCCGCCCATGAGCAACAGTAGTGCTCCCTGCCTGACGAACCCCGAACAATGCGTGAGTGTCGCGACGGCGTTTACCGACAATGCGGGCAACTTTCCGCTGCCGGGGACGATCACGATTCCCGCGGCGTTCGACAACGTGCCGATACTCCCTAAGAACAACAGCTATGTGATGGAGGTCACGGCGCCGGGTTACGACAATTTACTGGTCTCCGCAGTTCCCGGATCGTCCATCAGCCAGAGAAACGGCGGAAAGTGCACATCCGGCCCCACCGACACCACTTTCGCCAAGTGCAAACTTGGGATGAACACGAGTTACCTCACGGGCAGTATCCCGATAGTCCCGCCGAATTCGGGGCAGACCGACCTGATCCAGGTTTTTGCCGAAACTTCCGGGACCAACGATGTTCAGAGTGCACTGCCGATGCCGGTCACTGTCAGCAGTTCGAATCCCGGCATGTTCAATTTCACCCTGAACGTCCCGCCCTCGATTCCTACCTTTGATTTGTTCGCCACAGCGATCGACCTTTACCAGGGTCATTCCGATCCATATCCAGGCCACACCGTAGCCGTGTTGTCAGGGGTTGCAGGGCCGGGAGCCGCGTGCGTCACCAGCCCCGTGGTGGATTTCCCCACGGACCAGACGATCACCTGCATCGGTCATGGCAGCGTCACCGGCACGGTGGCGAATCCCGACCTCGGCACGACGATAGTTTTGTCGAAGGACAACGTGCAGCTGATGGACAGCATCGTGCAGAACCAGGCTCCAAATCAGAGCCCGACCAGCAACTATTCGTTCTGCGTTCCCGCCGACACTTACCAGTTGCAAAGGAATGAACTGCCGACGCCCGATCCCAGCAACACACCGTCTGCATCGCCGACCTCGACAGCTGTCGGCGAACCCATCAGCGTGACGATTCCGCCGGCGCCGGTCTTCAATGGTGGTCCAACACCGACTCCGACTGGAGCACCAACTCCGACCGCGACTCCGACCGGCGGGACGCCGGTGCCGACCGCGACCCCGGTTGTAACGTGCCCGACCACTTGCACGAATCCCGACGGTACGTGCCCGGCCGTGTGCAACAACGTGATTGTGCCGGTACCGTGATCGCGATGGGGGAAAGGACGATCCGGCGTTTGTTGCAAACCTTGTCGCTGAGCGCGATTGGTGCGGCACTCGCGATTTCAGTCGCGGGCTGCAACAACCAGACCGGATTTTCCGGCAGCGTTGGCAGTACGCCCAACGGCCCGAAGCTGGCGTTGTACGAAATTCTCGGCACCGTCGGCACGCCGTTTACCGCGACCGCATCGGACTCACGATCATCGTGGACGTTTCAGGGCAACGTCCCGCTCAGCGTGGTAATCTGTAACAACACCCTGCCAGCCCGAATCGTCGCGACCAAAACCGACACCAGCAGCAACCTGTTGAGTCTCGAAATAATCATCGGCAACCACGTGGACGATCTCCAGTCCACCACCCAGCCTTTTGGCAACGTGTCGGCGCAAATAGGCGGAGTCCTCGCCACGCTCTCCCCGCCGGCCGATCCGGACCTACGCATTTTTCTGAGCGGTCCGCTCGATCGACGCTACCAGGCGCTGGTCGAGGACATCGACAAGGGATTCATAATTCATTCGCGCGCGCCGACGTTGATCCTGTTCGACAACCCGGACGGAAAGGTGGACGCGACCTTTTTCGGCGGTCAGGACTTCGGTACTTTCACTGCCAACATGACGCTCGGCAACATTGTGGTCGCGACGGCAATGCAGGGTCCCAACCTGACGATTCGCCAGCCCTGACTCACACGCCCCGTTGAGTCAGCACGGGTGCGCGCTGTGCGATTCGCTGTCGCCGCATCCAATCGTCCCGCGACGTTGACAGCATCATCCATTCGTCATACTTAGCCTCTGTAGCAAGTGAGCGATTCGAGAAACGCATCTGAATCTCCCCGTCCCTGAAATATTCCTATGAACTCGCAGCTCGTGCGCCGGGTACTGTTGATTGTCGTGATCATCGCGGCCGCCTTCGCTGCGATTCCCGGTTATCGCTACTATCGCTACCTCGAAAGCCACGTCAGCACCGACGACGCCTACGTCGATGGCACCGTAGCGCTGGTTTCCTCGCGCGTCGCTGGCACCGTCACCAACGTTTACGTCGAGGACAACTGGACGGTTAAGGAAGGCCAGTTGCTGTTGACGCTCGATCAGCGCGACTTCGACGTGCGGGTCGATCAGGCGCAGGCTCAGCTCGAGCGCGCCAAGCAATCGGTCGACGAATTGTACGCGGGAGTGCAGGCGGCGCGCTCGGGTGTGGTACTGGTACAGTCGCAGCTCAAGCAGGCAAGGATCGATTTCGAGCGCGCAAAGAAGCTGAAGGAACAAGGCGTCGTCTCCGCCGAGCAATACGATCAAGCCGACACCGGGCTGCGCATCGCGATGGCCGATGAAGCGCTGGCGGAGCATCAATTGACCCAGGCCGAGGCCGCGCTCGGAAGCCAGACCGACGACCAATCGCGCTACGCCCGTCCGGTCGTCATGCAGGCCCAGGCCGCTCTGGAAGCCGCCAAGCTCGATCAAGGCTACACGAAATTGACGGCGCCGTTCGCGGGAGTGGTGACGCATAAGACGGCCCACGCCGGCAATCGCGTACAGTCCGGCGAGCCGCTGCTGGCGATCGTTCCGCTGCACAAGCTCTACGTCACGGCAAATTTCAAGGAGACCCAGCTTACCGACGTGCGCGTCGGGCAGAAGGCGGAGGTCGTCGCCGACATCTATCCCGGCTACACCTACCAGGGCCACGTCGATTCGATCAGCATGGGCACCGGCGCGGCGTTCTCGCTGCTGCCGCCGGAGAACGCGACCGGCAACTGGGTCAAAGTCGTACAGCGCGTGCCGGTCAAGATTGTGATCGACGGACAGGTGCCCGAGGACAAGCCGCTGCGCCTCGGACTGTCAGTCGAAGTAGCGATCGATCTCGGCAATGGCAGCGGACCGTTGCTCTCCTCGATGGTGCAGGAGCATTACCAGAAAAACGGTCAGACGCTGCCCAACGAGACCCTACAGATGCCCGAGTCTCATCCGTCGGCCGCACCCGCGCCCGACACCAGCACGCAGCATTCGATGCAACTGCCGCGTTAGACCTGACACGCGTGTCAGGTCAATTGCGCCCGATTCCAAGCTGTACTACGCTGCGGTTCGCGCGGATTCTCCGCCTGCGTTTGTCCAATGATCGACCCTCACGACATCGCGCAACGCCTATCCACCTACCTCGGCGCGCCGATCGCGCGCATGAGCGTGCTGGCCAGCGGATGGGAGACGACGGTCTTCGAGTTCACGCTCGAGGCGGTGTCGAAACGGTTCCCGTCGATCCCGGTCGGCATCCCGATGGTTCTGCGTTTCTACCAGGGCTCCGCCGCCGACGCGAAAGGCAACCGCGAACGCATCACGATCGAGCGCCTGTTCGCCGACGGCTATCCGGTCCCGCGACCCTACGCCTTCGAGAGTGACCATGGCGCGCTAGGCGCGCCGTTTCTCATCATGCAGCGGCTGGCGGGCGGCCCGCTGTTCGCCATCCGCAGCTTTCCGAGCGCGTTCAAGACCTTTTCGATGGCATTTTTTTCGTTCGTCCGCGCGCAATCGAAACTCCACAAACTCGATCCAGCCAGTGCAGGACTGCGCGAGATTCCGCGCGCATACGCGCCCATCGGCGACGCCGCCGCCGACTCGCCGCTGCTTGATCGAGTGCTCGCGATTATCGCCAATCGGGTCGAGACCGGCCCGCTGCCCGGACTTCGCGAGGCGCTCAACCTGGTCACCGAACGCGCGCCCAAATTTCGCCGCAGTCCCGACTCGCTCGTGCACATGGACTACCATCCGCAAAACGTGGTGGTGGATGGCTTGCGGGTGACCGGCGTGATCGACTGGGTAAATACCGACGCCGGCGATCGGCATCTCGATGCGGCGATGACGGCCGTAATCCTATCGTCGTCCGCGATGGAGCACCCGCGATGGATGCGCGACAACCTCGCGGGCAACGGGCTGCGCGCGAGTTTCGCGGCGCTGTACATGCCTCTCTACCATGCGATGGCGCCGATGGACTTCGAGCGTTTCCGCTACTGCCAGGCGGTCGCGGCGCTGCTGCGGCTCTCGATGATGGGGATGATGCGCGCGCGCGGGCCCGAGGCCGTCGGCTTCCGGCGCGAGGCGATGCACGAAGTCACTCCCGCGGTCGTGCGGCTCCTGAGCCGCTACGCCACCCGCAAGAGCGGCGCGGCGGTCCGCCTCGACGCGGTCGCGCCGCAGCCGGCGTGAGTAGCACAGACCTATCGCATTCAGCCGAAAAAATCGGTAACTGATTGGGCATGCGAAAGTGCTATGCAACCGCGTTGGTGTTGATTAGCTGGTACCTTATGATGCCGCCGCCGGTTTTTCCGCCGGTTAAGGACGCGTCGGGCGACTACAAGATGAACACCACGGCGCCGATGTCGCAGTGGATCAAGTTCAAAACCCTTAAATCCGAACTTGGCTGCCAGGCACAACTCAAGAAGGTGCAGCCTTTCTACAAATGCGTCGCAAGCGACGACCCCGCAGTGAAAGGTCTCGCCGCTCCAGCGGGCGCCCCGAGTATCTCGACAATCTCCGGCGCCACCAGCCACACGCAATAAGCGCGCTTTCTGTTTCTGCCCCTCTCCAGAAGGGAGAGGGGCTAGGGGAGAGGTTCTTCAGACACCTTACGAAGGGCGGCGCGGGCGAGGATCCGCGTCGAGTCCAGAATCGGCAGCGGAGAGTCAGCGGAGCTGATGAGCAGCGGAATCTCGGTGCAGGCCAGCGCGACTGCGTCACACCCGCCGTCGGCAAGCTCACGAATTACATTCTGAAAGTAAGCGCGCGACCCCGGAACGATACGCGCCTGCACTAACTCATCGTAGATGATCTGATTGATACGCGCGCGTTGCTCGCTATTCGGAACTCGGTGCTCGATCCCCGCCGGCGCCAGGCTGGTTCGATACACGGGACCTTCCATCAGAAAGCGCGTGCCGAGAATACCGATCCGCTTGAAGCCGCGCCGCCGAGCTTCGCGCGCCACTTCCTCGGCGATGTGAATCCACGGCGCCGGTGAACGCCCGCGCACAAGATCGAGCCCCTGATGAACCGTGTTGTCGGGACATATCAGCAATTGCGCGCCCGACTGGACCAGCTTCATCGCCGACTCGAGCAGCATCTCGCCGACCGCATCCCAACGGTCATCGTCGATGAGCCGCTGATAGCCGGCCAGCGAGAATCCATGCAGGGTGATCTCGGGATGATCGTGCGGCCCGAACAACGCCGCACCCTCGAGACAGATCGTGCGGTAACAAAGCGCGGCGCCTTCCGCGCTCACCGCGACGATACCGACGTGCTTCATCACGCGCGAATCAGTTCGCGCAGCACGAATGGCAGGATCCCGCCATGCCTGACGTACTCGACTTCCTCCGGCGTGTCCGCGCGCATCGTCACCTCGAACTCGGTAGTCTTGCCGCCCGATTCCGCGCGCACCTTCAACGTCTGCCGCGGCTTGATTTCCGCCTTCAAGCCAGTGATCGAAAAAACTTCCTTGCCCGTCAGTCCGAGCTTCTGCCGATTCTCGCCCGCCTTGAACTCGAGCGGGAGCACGCCCATGCCAATCAGGTTGCTGCGATGGATTCGCTCGAAGTTTTCCGCGATCACCGCACGCACCCCCAGCAGTTGCACACCCTTGGCGGCCCAATCGCGCGACGAGCCGGTGCCGTATTCCTTGCCCGCGATCACGATCAACGGGACGCCTTCCTTGCGGTACCGTTCCGACGCGTCGAAAATCGTCATCTTCTCACCGTCCGGCTGATGCGCGGTGAAGCCGCCCTCGACCCCGGGCACCATCAGGTTCTTGAGCCGGATATTCGCGAGCGTCCCGCGCATCATCACTTCATGATTTCCGCGGCGCGCGCCGTACGAATTGAAATCCTTGGGCTGCACCCCATGCTCGATTAGATATTTGCCAGCCGGACTGTCGGCGCCGATCGAGCCCGCCGGCGAAATATGATCGGTCGTGACGCTGTCACCCAACACCGCCAGCGCGCGCGCGCCTGTGATATCGCTGAACTCGCCAACCTTCGCCGTGACTCCGTCGAAAAACGGCGGCGCTTTCACGTACAGCGAATCCTCCGCCCAGCGGAACAGGTTGCCCTCCGGCACCTTGAGACTCTTCCATCGTTCGTCGCCTTCGAACACCTGCCCGTACTCGCTCTTGAACATCGCGGCGTGAACCGATCCGGACACCGCGCTCGCGACTTCCTCCTGCGACGGCCAGATGTCACGCAGGAACACCGGGCGTCCGTCGGAACCGGTGCCGAGCGGCTGATGCTCGACGTCGATATCCATCGTGCCCGCAATCGCGTACGCGACCACCAGCGGCGGCGACGCCAGGTAGTTGAATCGCACGGCGGGATTGATGCGCCCTTCGAAATTGCGATTGCCGCTGAGAATCGCGCACGCCACCAGGTTGCCCTGCTTGATCGCGCCCGCCAGCGCCTCATCTATAGGACCGCTGTTGCCGATACAGGTCGTGCAGCCGTAGCCGACCAGGTTGAAGCGCAGCTTCTCGAGTGACTCAGTCAACCCCGCGCGCTTGAGGTACTGCGTGACGACCTTCGAGCCGGGCGCGAGGCTGGTCTTCACCCACGGCTTGACCGTAAGCCCGCGCGCAACCGCCTTCTTCGCCAGAATCCCCGCCGCCAGCATCACCGACGGATTCGAAGTGTTGGTGCAGCTGGTGATCGCGGCAATCACGATCGAGCCATGCGTCAGCGGAAACTTGCCCGCCTCGGATTGCACCTCGACCTTGTGCGCGACATGGCCGAGCTTCGATTCGAGGATCGTCCCATCGCCCGCGGCCGCGCCGTTGCCGCCTTCAGCGACCCACTTCGCCAGCTCGTCGCGATCGACGCTCGGGTGCTCCTCGAATTCCTTGGCCAGCTCGCGTCGGAAATCCGCCTTCGCCGCGGTCAGCGCGACTCGATCCTGTGGACGGCGCGGTCCTGCCATGCTGGGCACGACGGTGCCCAGATCGAGCTCGAGCGTATCGGAAAATTTCGGCTCGGGCGCATCGGGCGAATGGAACAGTCCCTGCGCCTTGCAGTAGGCCTCGATCAGTTTGATCTGGCTGTCGCTGCGACCGGTCAGCCGCAGATAAGTGAGCGTCTGATCGTCGACCGGGAAATATCCCATCGTCGCGCCGTACTCGGGGGACATGTTGCCGAGCGTTGCGCGATCGGCGACCGGCAGCGACGCGAGCCCGGGCCCGAAGTACTCGACGAACTTGCCGACGACGCCTTTCTTGCGCAACATCTGCGTGACCGTCAGCACCAGGTCGGTCGCAGTCGCGCCGGGACGCAGACTGCCGGCGAGGCGAAATCCGATCACTTCGGGAATCAGCATTGGCATCGAGCGCCCGAGCATCGCCGCCTCGGCCTCGATTCCGCCGACGCCCCAGCCGACCACGCCGAGCCCGTTGATCATCGTCGTATGGGAATCGGTGCCGATCACCGTGTCGGGATACGCTTCGCCCTTTTCCGACGCGAAGACTACGGGCGCGAGGTACTCGAGATTTACTTGATGCACGATTCCAGTGTCGGGCGGCACCACGCGGAAGTTGTCGAAGGCGCCCTGCCCCCAGCGCAGAAAAAGATAGCGCTCCTGGTTGCGATTGAATTCGAGTTCCGCGTTGGCTGCGAATGCGCCGGCTGTGCCGAACAAATCGACCTGCACCGAGTGATCGATCACCAGGTCAACCGGCTGCAGCGGACTGATCTTGTCGGGATTGCCGCCGAGCTTTTTGATCGCATCGCGCATCACCGCCAGGTCCGCGACCACCGGCACGCCGGTGAAATCCTGCAGCAGCACCCGCGCCGGCATGAACGAGACCTCGCGCTCACCGCCCTTGCCGTTCCATCGCGCGAGCGCCTCGATCTGTCCGGTCGTCACGATGACGCCGTCCTCGCGCCGCAGCACGTTCTCGATCATCACCTTGATCGAGTACGGCATGCGCGCCATCGAGAACCCATGCTTTTCGAGCGCGTCGATCTTGTAGATCGTGTAGCTCTTGCCATCGACCGTGAGCGTCGAACGAGCACCGAAACTGTTAGTCGCCATTGATTGAGCCCTGCCCTGCTGTTGTGGATGATGAAGTGGACGCCGGATGCGAACCTGACGCGCCAACCAATCCGATTCAATTTGTTATGGCTTCAGAATAGCGCGCGACCCCGCCCAATCAATGGCTCGTTTTGATGATGGCGACGGATCTTGTTTTCCGGCCCCCCTTCCCGCTCTGATGCCTCGCCCGTTACTTCACGGGAGAGGTTAGGTGAGGGTTCTGGGCGCCACCACAAAGCGCGCCTTCAACCATCACTTTAACTTCGCCTGCCGCGATCTCGCAGGCGCCGGCCCATGCAATCCATCGAATACCAGCGAACGGCCATCCGAATGGAATCGCATCGCCGCCAGCATCCCCACTCGCGGCGACTCGAGCGCCGCCACGCCATCGATCGAATCGATCGCGATCTTCGCCTTCAACGTCATCAGAGCCGCGACTGCCGCGCCGAAACTCTCGTCATCGACTTCGCTTTCGCTTTCGTTGTCGCAGCCCGTGATCATCGCGCGTCCCTGCAATCCCGCGACGACGCGACCGCCGCGCAGCACAATCACGTTACCAGCCTCGCGCGCGATCCCGCATCCGGGAATCACGACGCCATATGGATTGGCTGGATCGATCGCGCTGAG
>JGI12635J15846_10000413_pt1 | contig 35974 bp, 28 predicted proteins | sample BlaSpr_A8_OM2_M2_FD_15846 | JGI IMG/M metagenome (IMG submission 15846)
ATTTCTTCAACAACACTTCGCTGCCGCAGAATCCATTCCACAACAATCAATTTGGCGGGTCCTTCGGCGGCCCCATCATCAAGGACAAGACCTTCTTCTTCGTTGACTACGAGGGGCTCCGCGAAGTGGGCGCACAGTCCACACCTTCCTGCGTCCCAACCGCGACAGACATCACCAATAACACCCCCGCGGGCGGCATTAACCCGGTCATCGCCAATCTTTTGGCTGCGGGCAAGGGCTGGCCGACTCCAAACGGCACGGGTTCCTGCATCGCTTCACAAGCGGCCATCGCAAATCCGATTGCGCAGGCACAAGTGCCTTCCAATACGATTCTCGCGACTCCGTTTTCCAATAACGTCAACGGGGGGATTATCAAAATCGATCACCAGTTCAGCCAGGCCAATACGCTGAGTGGGCGGTACTTCCTCGGCGACAGTGAACAGAGCTTTCCTCTGGCTCTTGTGGGTGGCGGCGCGCTTCCCAACTACAATACGTTTACACCTACTCGCGTCCAGTTGGTCAGCATCTCGTTCGTTTCAGTGATTTCTCCAACCACCATCAATGAAGCGCGCATCGGCTGGAACCGCTTTGCCGAAGGTTTCTACGCCCAGGACCGGCACTTTAATCCGGCAAGCATCGGCCTCAACACCAACGCGAAGGGTATCGATCTGGGGTTGCCTCGCTTCAGCGTCGGCTCTTTTCCACAGTTGGGGGCCAGTTCAACCGACACCCGGAATCGTGTGGACTCCAACTGGCACTACATCGACAACATTTCCTGGAAGCACGGGAAGCACGACATCAAGGCCGGCTATGAATTCCGCCGGACCACTGTCTCCCAGAACTTCGACTCCTACTTCAAGGGCCGCCTGAACTTCGGTGCCCTGGCTGGCTTCCTGGCGGGAACTCCCAGCGGAGGTTTTCAGTATTCCGGGGACCCCAACCGGAACACGTTCGAGAATTCGCACGCGATCTATTTGCAAGACAGCTACCGCTGGTCGAGCCGCGTGACGTTGAACCTGGGTCTGCGCTACGACTACTTCGGGCTCATCCAGGAAAAGCACGGCAACTTCACGAATTTCAATCCCCTGACGGGTGCGGACATTCTGGTCGGCCAGGGCCGTCTGTACCAGCCCGATTACAAAAACGTCGCTCCACGCGTGAGCGTCGCCTGGGACGTGACGGGCCACCAGAAAACCGTTGTTCGCGCCGGGTTCGGCATCTTCTACGATGCCTATTCACAGGACATGTTCATGGGCCATCTGCCCTTCAACAGCTTTTACGATCCGGGCGCGGCATACTCGGGGGCTGGGTCGAATCCGATCTTTCTCGCCAACGCGTTCAAATCGGCGCTCAGCGCAACGTCTCCGGCCTTCCAATTCGCAAGTCCGATGTTTGACCGTTTCGGCGTCGACCAGAATCTGCGCACGCCATATATGGAAAATTACAACCTGAACTTGCAGCAGCAGATCACCCGCAAGATGACGCTCCAACTCGGCTACGTTGGGTCGCAAGGGCACAAGCTGCTGCGATTCCGCGACCTCAACCAGCCCACGCTGGCGCAAATCGAGGCCTATAACTACAACGCAAACGGCTGCTGCACACCAGGTGCTTTGCTTGGCGCGGGCGGAGGCGGAATCTACTACAACTATGAAGAAACCTCCGGCAACTCAATCTACAATTCCCTGCAGACCAGTTGGCATATCGAGGATTGGCATGGCTTGACTTCGACCTTCAACTATACGTGGTCGCACTCGATTGACGATTCGAGTGACGGGGAAGATTACGTTCCCAACGCGGCGCAACCGGACAACAGCCAGGCGACGAACCGCTTCAATCGCGGCAACTCCAATTTCGACGTCCGCAATCGCATCGCCTGGAATTTTATTTATTTAATTCCAGACAGCCCCGGCAGCAGCATGAAGTTGATTCGCAACGGCTGGGGCTTTAGCGGAACTGTCACGATTCAGGCCGGCCAGCCATTCCACCTGAACTACAACTTTGAAGACGACTACAACGGCACCGGCGAATTCTTTGCGCGCCCTGATGTAGTAGGCCCGATTGTTTATCACCAAAGTGATCCGAACAATTATCTCCAGCTGACTTCTTTCGCGGTTCCCTGCACGCTCTTGCAGGTGGGGCAACCTGGATTCATTCCGTATTCTGCGGGGAGCAATCCGCCTGCACAGGACTGTGCGTTCAGTGCGACGACCGGAAACTCCATGCACTTCGGGACGCTCGGCCGCAATTCGCTGATCGGTCCCCATTTCCGTCAGTTCGACTTCTCCCTCTTCAAGAGGACGCAACTTACCGAAAGGCTAAATATGGAGCTTCGCTTTGAGGGGTATAACATCCTGAACCATCCGAACTTCGCGAATCCATATCTGCCGAACTTCATCGCCGACGCCGCGCAGCAAGGGATCAACCCCAACGGAACTTCGGCTGGTGCCCTGCACCTGACCGCGACCGGAGACGTGGGAATTGGGTATCCCTTCCTTGGCAGCGGTGGTCCGCGCAGCTTGCAGATTGCGGCCAAGTTTACGTTCTAGGTGGGTTCAATTTTGTAGAAGCAGCGCTAAGGCCCCGGTCGCCCAGCCCGGGGCCTTCGTGTTTTTGGTGGGTGGCAGCTTGTCTGGGGCCGGTCGTCGCTGCCGCCGGTTCGACGGGTGACGGGTTGCTGTATTAGTTGATTTGGGAGAGAACGTTTACTCCTCAAAAGCGGGAGCCTCGCTCTCGCACTCCAAGGGAAGAGTTCCCGCGTTGAATATTATTTGGAGTCCAGGTGGGGTAGCTTGATGTGCTGTAAGTACTGTAGATTCAGCGTGTAACGTAGTTGGACCTTTTGAGGCCGCGAATCTTCAGCCGCTTCCACCCCCGCCGGGCTTGCCGACGCCGCCCAGGAGGCCGTGCGGTGATGCACAGCCCTAACCCACATTTCTCATAGCAACTTGTGATAGTTTTGCCACGGCTGCCGCGTATTAATCTATGGAACCGCTGGGACCAGGGCGAATGAGCGCACCGGGAAAAACGGAGCCGACGGAAATAATCGCTCGAGCCCGGACTGGGGATACCCAGGCTTGGGGCGATCTGTACCGGGAATTTGCCCCGGCGATCTTCCGCTTTTGCCGGAGGGCAATGCCGACGCGCGAGGACGCGGAAGACGCCACCATGGAGATTTTCATGAAGTTGCGCGACAAACTGATCCAGTACGACCAGACGCGGTCTTTCACCGCCTGGCTGTACAAAGTTGCCGCGAATCACTGCTGGGACATGCTGCGCCGCCGCAAGGCCCGCCACGTTAAAGATACGGATGACATCGACGATGTCCCCCTGGAATGCCCGGAGCCGAACCAGCTTGAGAAGCTGATCGAAGAGCGCACCAGCGAAGAGGTGCGCAAGGCTCTCGAAACGCTCGGCATGCGCGCTCGCATGGCGCTCGTGATGCGCTACTACTCGGATATGAGTTACGACGAAATTGCGGACGCCCTGGGCGTCCGCCGACAGTTTGTAGGGGTCGTGCTTTTGCGGGCACGGCACGAATTGCGGCAGGCGCTGGGGGAGAACAGCGCACTCGCCGTGGGAGGAACCCGGTGAACGAACCAGATATGAACAGGGATAAAGACCCTAACGAAACGCACGTCGATGAAATGACCTTGCTTTTGTACGTCGAGCGGCAACTGGACCGCGAAGCCGCTCAAGGCGTGTCTCTCCACACGCAGACCTGCACTCGCTGCCTCACCCTGCTCCGCGCCCTCGACCGCGAATCCCGCCTGCTGACCCGCTCCATGCTCGAACAGGACGAGCCGCTGCCCGCGCGCCTCGCGGAGTTTCACGAGAAAGTAAAACGCAACATGCAATGGATTTGGGGCGTGGTCTTTGGCCTGGCGGTTCTGGGCGTTTACGCTTTGTATACCGGATACATCTTGCCCTGGGAAAACCAGTTTGAACAGGCCGGCTTCGGCAGCACGAATCTGCTGAATCTGGTGGTTTTTCAGGGCGCATTCTGGAAAGGATGGCAATCCATGTTCAGCTTGTTCGAGGTTCTTGCCGTGATGTCCCTGGCTGGCTTCGGGTTGTTCGCATTTCGCCGCTATTTGCGGCGTGGCTCCGCGCTGGCCGTGCTCTTTGCCGGCTTCGGCGTGCTGATGGCGGTTGCCACGCCTGCTTCGGCCACCGAATTCCGCAAGGGTGACACGGTCAATGTGAAAAAAGATGAGGTGATAAAGGGCGATCTCTTCGTTACCGGCGAGCACATCCGCATCGATGGTGAGGTCGACGGCGATGTTTATGCGTTCGCCCACCAGGTGGATGTTACCGGCCACATCAATGGCGACCTCATCTGCTTCGCGCAAGCCGTGCGCGTCAGCGGCGTGGTGGACGGGAATCTGCGCGCGGGGGCGAACAACGTGACCCTCACCGGCACCATCGAGCGCAACGTCATGGTCTGGAACGAGACGTTTAATCTGGACTCCAGCGGGAAAGTCGGCCGCAGCCTCACAGCTGGAGGCGAGACCCTGACCCTCGACGGGAAGATCGGGCGTGATTTTCTTGGCTTTGCGGACACCACCACGATTTCCGGCTTCATCGGCGGCTCCGTACGTGAACAGGGCAAATCGCTCTCCATCGTTTCGGGCGCGGAAATCGATGGGAAGACCAGCTTCAAGGGACAAAAGGAGCCCAGCGTTGCATCCGACGCCAAACTCGCGTCGCCTCCCGAATTCACGAAAATTGAGCACAAGCACGAAGCACGCGGCGGCGGCTACTATCTTTGGCGGGTGATCTGGACCGGCACATTCATTCTGTTTGGCCTGGTTTTGGCCAGCCTGATGCCGAAATTTGCGCTCGAGACCGTAGACTCTGCCGGCCATATCGGCGCATCCTTTGGCCTCGGCGTGCTGGTCTTCTTTGGCGTGTTCATCGCTTCGATCATCGCGTGCATCACGGTTGTCGGCATGCTGGTGGGCATCTCTTCACTGATGCTCTGGTTGGTCATGCTGTTTGCTTCGGAGGTGGCTGTCGGAGGAATCGTCGGCCAGTGGATCATGGGCCGCGATGACGACTTCTGGCCTTTTTTCCTGCGCGTGGTTGTGGGCATTGTGGCGGTCCGCGTAGTCACCAGTCTGCCGTTCATCGGTGGCTGGGCCGGGTTTATCGTGGGGCTCTGGGGGATGGGAGCTATTTCGCTGGCGCTCTATCGCCGCCTGCAGCCGACGCTCGCGCCCAACATTCCGCCGGCGCCCATGGCGCCGCTCAGCAGCCCGCTTCCGCCGAACACTACCGTTGGGGGAATTTAGCATCTTTGGAGTGCGGGAGCGAAGCTCCCGCTTTTGCGGCGTCAGCGTCACCATCCAAATTCACTTTGATCTCACTCTAACATTCTCAAAGGCGGCGGCTTGCCTGCGGCAAGCAGGCTCCGCCACCGCACTCCAAAAAAGTACGGGCCCCGAAACTTCCGGGGCCCGTTGCCTTTGCGGAGGCGGGTGAAAACCTAGTGTTGGCGAACCTTGGCCGCTTGTAAAGGCTGGGTCGGCCCGCCAATCGGATTGTAGAACAGCGCCGAGATCGAGACCGTGCCCGACAAGCTGGAGACGTTCGCTGCCCCTTCAAAAAGCGTGGCGTTGGTGAACGTCTGTGCCTCAGGTGGCGCGGTGAAAGCAGTAATATAAGACGGCAGGCCGCTGATAGTGAAACCTGTTCCGGAAAGCGTGCCAAAGGTTCCCGTCAGGCGCGAGAAGCGCAGGATCATCGCCGTTGCCGTGGCGCTTATGGAGTTGGTTCCCGTTGCCGGCGTGGCGCCGGTGATTTTCGCCCGTACGGTTTGTCCCGCGAGCAGGTCGTTTCCACTGCTGAACCCCGCTGACGAAACCGGCAATCCTGGCTGGCCTGTCAAAATTCCGAAATCAATGAGGAAGGAGGACGTTGTCAACGTCAGGCATACGCCGGTTCCGAAACCCGCGCTGGCCAGGGGCGAGCCGGTGGTGATAATCGAGCTGTCACTGATAATCATCCCGATGCTCCCGGTACCGTTGCACGTGCTCGGATAAATGGTGCCTTCCACTTCGTCGACAGGTGTCGTTGCGGAGTCGATGACATCGAGTGATGTGGCGACCACAGTGCCGGTATTCGTCAGTACCGCTTGCAGGCTCACGATCGAACCAACCTTGATGCATGAGAGCGTCGCCACTCCACCCGAACACTGGGCGGGCGTCTGTGGGTCAAACACCTTGGTGGACCCATTGATCGTAGCCGACAGGTTGCCGCGCACCGTCGAAGTCAACGAAATGCTACTACTGGAAACGGCAGTGACCCGCCCCGTGAAATCGTCAACATTGGCAAAGTCGCCGCTGGGAACGCCGGTGGGCACTGTGGTCGTCGCCGTCAGCACATTAGCGAGCCCAAGATTGATCGCGATGCCGCTGGAGGTGTCAATTGCATTGTTGTAATTGAAGTCCAGGTCCAGCCATTGGTGCGCATCGCTCGTCAACGTGAGGTTTATCGGAACAGTGATGGTGGTGAAGGTTCCAGTTATTCCGCAAACGCTGAAAGGGTTTGCCGCCGGGCAGTTACCAACCTGGGCGCCCGAATTGTTGATGAAGGTGCCGGAAGGGGTCCCGAAGGCTACGCTGAGGGAGGTGTAAGTGCCCGCCGCAACGGACGCGTTTGTGACGACCACGTCGGAATCGGACTGCAACCGCGTCAGTTCAAAGTTTGCCGCCGAGCTCGGGGAAAACACTGAGACGGACGTCCCGCTCGAAGTCGTCAGCTTGATGCCGGTGATCGGCAAGGTGAAACTCAGAATGGTGGTATTCGCGGGCGGCGTGTCGGAGATGGAAATGCTCAGCAAGGCGTCGCCATTCGGCACGCAGTTCGTGACGCAACGATTATGGACGCCACTGCAAGAAGAAAGCGGCAGAATTACGGCAAAGACAGCGAAAACCAGATATTTTCTTGAATTCATGCAAACACCCCACGACGGATTTGGGCGCCACCTGTGGCGGCAATGCGCGGCTGGAATTCCCCAACAACACTCTAACCCAGTCCACTGTCCGGGATGCACGGAAAACCGAAAATTGCCCAAATATTAACGTCTGATCCTCAGGTCAGTGCACGGTCCGCAGGTCAAGCTCGACCTGTACATGTTGATCGTTCGGTGTATCGATCGCGATCATAAACGTGGAGGAATCGATATTTTTTGCGTCGAATTCCAGCTGCACTTTTTCGCCATTGGGAGGCAGTATGGAGAGTTCGTTGATCGGTTCGGCATATGCCAGGCGGGTATCAGTTTCGGGCGCAATTTCTTTTTTATTCTGGATGACTTTAATTTTGACCGAGTTTGGAGGCGGAGCGCCGCGCATGTAACAAATGTTCAGAAAAATCCGGAACTTCATCGGCTTATCATAGAAATCTTTCACCGCATCCTGCGAGCTATAGTTGGGCACCCCACCGGCGTAATCCACAACTTGCAGGAAAGGGGTTTCCAGCCTGATTTCGGAAGTACAACTCCCTTCGTGCAGGTCCGAAACGAAATGGGAATATGACGCAAGGAACTGGGGTGTGAGCCCTCCTTGCCGTATCCCCAGAAAATATGCGTCACGAATCGCACTGGTAGTAAGTGGATAGTCATACGCCAACGCCGACACGGTCACGGCCAGGCTGAGGATCACCGCAAGAAGCTTGGGGAACGCGCTTCTCGATACTTCGTATATTTTGACCATTGTTCCCTCGATGGTTATCCGTGGTGTTCAGCCCTGCCTACCACCCTGAAAATGAGACGAGCGGGAGTGTGCTATCGTTACTCATTCAAGCATTAAAAGCGCAGATTAGGCAGGGTTTCTGGTCAAGCGTAAATCCAACCCGGGCTCATCCGAGGCTCTGAAGAAGAACTTGGAACTTGTCCAGGAGCGCGTCTACGTGCCGCTCGAGGAAGAACTGCGCACGCGCGACGTGGAGGGGCAACCGGTGCGGCAGAATCGCGCCATTGCCGACGCGCATGGATCGGCTGCTGGCGTGGCCCCAGCGCATGACGACGATGCTCCCTCCGGCGGCCCGAGCATGGAGGAGATATTCGGCCCCGGCGGATTCCTGGAACGCAGCATGATCGGCGGCTACGAGCATCGCCCCGCGCAATTGCAGATGGCGGAAGCGGTGCACGACGCGTTTGCAAAGCACCATCACACGGTTGTGGAAGCGGGTACCGGCACGGGCAAAACGCTGGCGTATCTCCTGCCGGCCATCTGCAGCGGGCGGCGCGTGGTGATCTCCACGGCCACCAAATCGCTGCAGGAGCAGTTGTATCAGAAGGACGTGCCCTTCCTGCAAAAGCATTTTGCGCCCAATCTGAAAGTTGCGGTGATGAAGGGCCGCTCCAATTTCCTGTGCCTCTCCAAAATGCACGCGCTGGCTGACCAGCCGATGCTGAAGGGCATGGAAGAGGTGGATGCGTTCCGCCAGATTCGCGACTGGTCGAAACTTACGGAAACCGGCGACCGCGCCGAGCTTACTTTTTTGCCCGACGATTCCGAACTGTGGTCGCGCATTGATGCCCGCCGCGACACCTGCACCGGGAAGAAGTGCCCGGAATTTGAGAAGTGTTTTCTCACCCAGATGCAGAACCGCGCGAAAGAAGCCGACCTGATCATCGTGAACCATCACCTGTTTTTCGCCGACCTGGCGCTGAAGCAGGACGATTTCGGCAGCATTCTGCCGGAATATTCCGCGGTGGTGTTCGACGAAGCCCACGAAATGGAAGACGTCGCCAGCGATTATTTCGGGCAGCAGATTTCGAATTTCCGTTTTGAAGAACTGGCGCGCGATGCGGACCATGCCATGAGGCTTACCAAGACAGGCTCGCCCACGCTGCTGCGCCGAACGCAGCGCATCCGCGAAAAGAGCCGGGCGTTCTTCGACAGCTTTCCGCCGCGCGACGGCCGCTTCCCGTTCACCCGGCAGGAGCGGGAAGCCTTTCTCGAACAGCACCGCGAGGCCTACGACGCCCTGCTGAACGCCTGCAAAGCCATGGAAACGGAGTTTGCAGCCTTAACGCAGAAGCCGGAGGAGCTGACGCGGATCGCCCGCCGCAGCTTTGAAATCCGCCAGGAATTTTCCTTCTTGTTCGAATCCAACGAGAAGAATTACGTCTACTGGTTCGAGCGGCGGAACAAGGGCGTGTTCCTCGCCGCCACGCCGATCGACATCAGCCAAATTCTCCGCGAAAAACTATTCGAGGCCTTCGACACCGTGATCCTCACTTCTGCCACACTCACGGTCGCCGGCCGCTTTGAGTTTATCCGCCAGCGCCTCGGCCTCGACCATGCGAAGGAGTGCGCTTTGCCCCCCGAGTTCGACTTTCAACAACAGGCGCTGCTGTATCTCCCGCAGAAAATGCCCGATGTGCGCGACGCGGGTTTCCCCGGAAAAGCTGCCGACGAAATCGTGCAGCTTCTGGAGCTGAGCCAGGGCCGCGCCTTCTGTCTTTTTACCAGCTACTCCCAGATGAACGACCTCTTTGAACGAGTGCGCACGCGCGTCGAGTTTCCGCTGATGCTTCAGGGGACTGCGCCGCGCTCTGTGCTCCTCGAGCGCTTCAAGAACACGCCGAACGCCGTGCTCTTCGCCACCGCCAGCTTCTGGCAGGGCGTCGACGTGCCCGGGGAGCAACTCTCCTGCGTGATTGTGGACCGCCTGCCGTTCGCCGTGCCCAGCGACCCGATTGTGGCAGCGCGTGTTCGCGCCTTGCAGGATGAAGGCCGCAACCCCTTCTCCGAATTTCAGGTGCCGGAAGCCGTGCTGGCGCTGAAACAGGGCTTTGGGCGGCTGATCCGCGCCAAGACCGACCGGGGCGTGCTGGCCCTGCTCGATACGCGTATCCAGCGGATGCCCTATGGTAAAATTTTCTTGGAGTCGCTGCCCCGGTACCGGAGGACCAACGATCTGGAGGATGTATCCCGGTTCCTTTCCGCGGCCAGCCCTGCCTGAAAAGCATTGTCCCCAGGGAAGAAGAGGAAGAGAAAGCAAGCTATGTTTCAAGTGAGTGTGGAAGATACGTTTTCGTCGGGGCACGCGCTGCGCGGTTACAAGGGCAAGTGCGAGAATCTCCATGGGCACAACTACCGTGTGCAAGTCACCCTGGAGGGGCCACAGCTCGACAACATCGGGCTGCTGATGGATTTCACACAATTAAAGCACGCGATGCGCGGGCTGATCGCCCGGCTGGATCACCAGTTCATCAATGATCTAGAGCCATTTACCACCGTGAATCCGTCGGCGGAAAACCTGGCCAAGTATTTTTACGATAATTTGACCAGCCAGCTCACCGGTTTGCCGCCGGGCGCGAAATTGAAAGACGTGGTGATCTGGGAGACTGACACCGCCATGGCGCGCTACCATCCATAATGATTTGACCAGGGAACAGGGGACACAATGAATCGCTCGCTTCTGATTATCCTGATTCCGGCGCTGCTGGTGGCCATTGGCTACGTTGTAGTCCTGCGGATGATGGGCTTCTCGCCCGGCTATCCCCGGCTGATTATCGCCATGGTGCTGTTTTTTGGCAGCATCTACTGGCTTTCGAAACGCTCGGGCAAAAAAGCAAAGACCNGCAGCTAACCGCCGCGCCTGATCAGTTTTTGGCTTTTGTAGCGGCCGCCGCCTGCGGCGGGCGCAGTTGGTTGAAAGCGCGGCTGCGCTGGGGCTGTTGGCAAAACGGCAGGTTGAAACAGACTCTCAAATGTTTATCACAGAAATTTTCAAATCCATCCAGGGCGAAGGAACGCGAGCCGGCCTTCCGTGTATCTTTGTCCGTCTCACCGGCTGCAATCTGCGATGCACCTGGTGTGACACCGCGTACGCTTTTCACGGTGGGCAAAAGATTAGCGTTGATGAAGTGATGGAGCGCGTCGAATCGCTGAACCGGCGACCCGACGGTAGCGCGTTGGGAATTACGCTTATTGAGCTTACAGGAGGCGAACCGCTGCTCCAGGAAGAAATCTATCCGCTGGCCGAGCGGCTGCTGGCAGCGGGCTACACTGTGATGATCGAAACCAGCGGCGAGCGCTTCATCGGGCGTTTGCCGAAGGAAGTCATCAAGATCGTGGACGTAAAGTGCCCGGACTCGGGCGAGCCGGAAACGTTTGACCCGCGGAATCTCGAAGAATTGAGGGCGAACGACGAAGTGAAATTCGTGATCTCCAGTCGCAAAGACTACGAGTTCGCCCGCGAATTCAGCCGCGAACATCGATTTACGGAGCGTGTGCACGAAGTCCTGTTCTCGCCGGTCCATGACGATCCAAACGGAAAATGGAGCGGTCTGGAGCCGCGAGAGCTGGTCGAATGGATGCTTGAAGACGGATTGAAGGTGCGGTTGGGTTTGCAGCTTCACAAAATCGTGTGGGACCCCGCCATGCGCGGCGTGTAGACCACTCCTCGAGGGATACCTTTCGTGGGAAAAATTGACGCAATCGTTTTGCTAAGCGGCGGGATGGACTCGTGCGTGAGCGCAGCCGAAGCGATTCATAAGCACGGGAGGGGCCGCGTCGGGCTGCTCCACGCCAGCTATGGTCAGCGAACAGAGGCGCGGGAACTCCGGGCCTTTTCCGAGATCGCTGAATTTTATGGCGTGCAGGAAAAGCTTCAGGTAAGGCTGGATTACTTCCGGGCCATCGGCGGATCCGCACTCACCGATGCGAACATCGCCGTACCTGAAAATGAACTAGGCGCGCCCGGGCCTGGTGGAAGCGTGATTCCGGTGACCTACGTTCCCTTTCGCAACACGCACTTCCTGAGTGTCGCCGTCAGTTGGGCGGAAGCGACTGGGGCTGGCGCCATATACATTGGGGCCGTGGCCGAGGACAGCTCGGGATACCCCGATTGCAGGCCGGAGTATTATGAAGCGTTTCAGGAGTTGATTCGCCGGGGAACGCGTCCAGAAACAATAATTGAAATCGTGACCCCGGTGATTCGCCTGAAAAAAAGTGAAATTATCCGCCGCGGGGTGGAGTTGGGTGCGCCGCTGCAGTTGACGTGGTCCTGCTATCAGGGAGAAGAGCGGGCCTGCGGAACCTGCGACAGTTGCCTGCTGCGATTGCGGGCGTTTGCCGAGGCCGGTTTTCGCGACCCCATCGCCTACCGGACGGAATCTTGCGCCGAGGCCGCGGAATAGTTTCGTAGCGCTTGGATTCCCGGCGATATGAGAGATAATGGTGCAAACCGGCCAGCGGACCGAGGCCGGCGCTCCTCCACAAAAAAAGGAGAATGGGGCATGGTGAAATGGACGAAGACGTACGCGCTCGTTGCAATCCTGGCGTTGGGAATGCTGGGATGCTTTGCCACGCGCGCGGCCGCGCAAGAAGGAAAGATGACAGGCTCGATCATCGACTTCGATGGTAATCCGTGGGCCAATCTTCCGGTGAAGATCAAGAGCGAGCAAGGCGTGACAACCGAATCGAAGACGGATGCAGCCGGAAAATTTTCGTTCACGGGCCTGAAGAACGGTAAATTCACATTCACCGTGCAACCTCCGCAGATGCAGACGCCCTTCGAAGTTCCGGTCGAGGTGCGCGGCGCGGATACCCCGCCGATCAACCTCAACTTCAAGGAGATCCTGGAGAAGCAGAATCCCGAGGCCGCGGCGAAATACAAGCAGCAACAGGCAGAGCAAAAGAAATTTGCGGGCATGAAGGAACAATTCGCCAAGGGCGTGGCCCTGCTGGACCAGGAGCGAGCGGCGAAAGCCGAGGTGGCGAAAGCTCCGGCCGACCAGAAGGAAGCGGCCAGGGCCAAGGTCGCTGATCTTTCCGCTCAGGCCGTTGCGGTATTTCAGGACGGGCTGAAAGCGGCCCCGGAGAAGGATCCAAACATCCACCTGTTCTGGGCGCGCATGGGCGAGGCCTACGATCTGGCGGGACGCAACGACGAGGCGATCAACGCCTACCAGCAGGCGATTGCCGCGAAACCGGACAATCCGAGCTACTACAACAACCTGGGAAATATTCTGGGACGCACGGGCAAGATCGACGAAGCGCGCGCGGCGTACACCAAGTGTGCGGAGCTCGATCCAGCGAACGCGGCCATGGCCTGGCGTAACTTTGGCATCAGTTTGTATCAGGCCGGACGCATGGTGGAGGCGATCGAGCCGTTGAAGAAGGCCACGGAACTTGATCCCAAGAACGCGCAGGCCTGGTATCTGCTGGGCGCGTGCATGGTCGCGGATCCCAGCATCTACAAGACAGTTGGCGATAAGATCGAAGTGACGCCAAAGCCAGGAACGATTGAAGCTTACCAGAAGGCCATCGAGCTGGACCCGAATGGGCAATGGGGGATTCAAGCGAAGCAGGGCCTTGAGCAGTTACAACAATTGACCGGCGGCATCGAGACCAAGGTCGGCAACAAGAAAAAGAAGCCGTAAGCCCGAAGGCACAAACACTCGCAGCGTTTCTGGAAGGCGGCTCCGTTTCGGCGGGGCCGTTTTTCTTTTTAGCGGTGGGTTAGAGTTCCGGTCACTTTCGTGCGGCGAAGCGCCCAAGAGAATATGAGAACGGAGGAGGGCAGAAGCATCGCTCCGAAGGCAAGAAGGAGCAGCAGTGGGCGTCCAAGGGAGAGGATACCCGCTCCGTCGAGAAGGGCCCCACGCATCGCGTCCATCGCGTAGGTCACGGGATTCAGGTGCGCCACGACCTGCAGCCACGGCGGCAAAATGCTCACCGGGAATAGCATGCCACCCGCAACACTCGACACTCCCAGGATGAACCACTTGGCGGGATTCCCCCGCTTGAAGAGCAAAAGATACGCTGCCGAGAGCACGCCCAGACCGGAAAAGGCCAGCAGCGTGGAGAGAAGCACGGCGAACACGGCCAGCCAATTTGCCGCACCCAGTGGAAAATCAAACAACGCCGCGGCCCAGCCGAGATAAACCGCGATGCGCAGCGTCGTGGCGGCAAAGGGATAAAACGCCGAACCAATCAGGATGACCGGCAGCGAAGCTTGCGTCACCAGCAGGGGTTCCAGCGTGCCGGCATCGCGCGCTTCCTGGAGGCTGCGGTCAAACGTATCCAGCGCGGCATTGAGGTAGTCAAAGAAAACGAATCCGGCGAGCGAATAGGCGAAATACGTTTTCCCCTGGGGAAGGGCCTCGCGGAGCGCGGGCGAATCCACGAACCGCGCCACGTAATAAAACATCGCTGCGCCGAATAGCGCTTCCACCGCCTCCAGAACAAAGGGACTGCGATAGGTGCTGGCGATTCGCAAATCACGCTGGAAGAAAAGGAAAATGTCGCGCAGGATTTGCTTCATTGCGGCGTCGACTCCCCGGCGTAGTAGAGATGCCGTCCCGTGAGCCGCGCGAACGCTTCTTCCAGGGAAGATGACAACGTTCTGGCCCTCAGCGCGGTGGGAGTATCGAAGGCCAGCAGTTTGCCTGCATCCAGGATGGCCACGCGGTCAGCGAGGAGTTCGATTTCCTGCATGGTGTGCGAGGCAAACAGCAGCGACGTGCCTTGCCGCGCAAGGACTTCTGTCTTCAGGAAATGCCGGAAATCAGCGGCCGCGATGGCGTCGAGGCTGCGGGTCGGTTCATCCAGCAGCAAGACTTTTGGTTGATGGAGCAGCGCGCGAAGCAGACTGAGCCGCTGGACGGTGCCGGAAGAAAGCGCGCGCGCCTGGCGGTCCAATACGCCGCGCAATCCGAACCGATCGCCCAGGCTTTCGATGCGGGTGGCGCAGAATTCCTCGGAGAGATGGTTCAATCGGCCAAAGAAACGGAGATTCTGGCGGCCGGTCAGCCGCGCATAGAAGCCGAGGTCGCTTCCAGCGTGGTAGCCGATTTGCCGCCTCACGGCCGCGGGTTCACGCGCGGTATCGTGCCCGGCAAGCGAAGCGGTGCCGCTCGTCGGCAACAACAGCGTGGCCAGAATGCGAATCAAGGTTGTTTTTCCTGCTCCGTTGGCCCCGAGCAAAGCGACCGCCTCGCCTTGTTTTACTTCCAAAGAAATGCCGCGTAGCGCCGGGGAGGTGGGCGGGGCAAACGGCTGAAGAAAAGCTCGCCAACCGCTGAGCGCCGGCGGAAACCATTTTTCCAGAGAATCCAGGATGATCACGGGGTCGGACACTCCCGACGTTATAGCGTGTCTCACAACAGAAGACAATCCGGGCAGGGTGTCGCGTTCTAGACGGGAAACGTGGAACTCGGGAGCAAACCCCGGTAATATATCCATATACTCCCGGAATCCGCGTCCCCAGGTAGGAGCCCAGAAGATGGTGGAGTTGACTATGCGCGCGGTAGTGCCGGCGAACGTCTTGATCCGGCAGCTCGACGGAGAATCGGTGCTGCTGAATCTGGAGAGCGAGCGGTATTTTGGCCTGGACGCCACAGGCACGCGGATGTGGGAACTTGTGACCACGCAACCCTGCATCGCGTTGGCGTTTGAAAAACTTCAGGAAGAGTATGAGGTCGAGCCCGAGATTTTACGGACTCACCTTACCGAACTTTTGAGCGGGCTTGTGGAGAACGGCCTGCTGCAAGTGTTACCCGCGGATGTGGGAACCACTCCAACGATATAAGGCGCTGGATCCTGCAGCGCGGCGCATGTTCCGGCGCGCCGCGATTCTCTTGCCGTTGGTGCGCTGGTCGCTGCGCCTGCGGGGTTACGGCAAGACCTTTACCTCGCTCCAGAAGCGCGTTAGTCCCCAAGCCCCGGGTGTGGAAACTCGCCCCGAGGTGCGAGAAGAAGTGCAGGTCACCTGCCGTGCGGTGCGCGCCGCAGTGCGCTACTCACTCGCCCAATTCACCTGCCTCGAAGAGTCCTTAACGCTCTGGTATCTGCTGCGGAAGCAGGGAATCGATGCGTGCCTGCGCATCGGCGTCCGCAAAGAAAATGAAAGGTTCGAAGCCCACGCCTGGGTAGAACATGGGGGAGAGGGGCTAAACCAGCCCGAAGAGATGCACCGGCACTACGCGGCATTCGATCAGGATTTCCACGAACCGCCGGTGGAGCGGCGATGAGCGGATTTTTCGGGATGGTGCGCTGCGACGGCGTGGCCGTGGAGCCGCGATTCCTGGACCGGGTTGCGCAACGCCTGCGTTTTCGCGGCCCCGACGGCGGCCAGATATGGGCGAAAAATGGCCTGGGCACCTGCTTCTCGTACCTGGAGACTGGGACTCGCCACCAATCTCGCAGCCAACCAGTGCGGCTCGCGGAACGCTACGCCCTGGTCGGCGAAGTGCGCCTGGATGCGCGAAAACAACTTGTCGAAGAGTTGCAGGAAAACCGGCTGGCCGCGACACAGGAAACTTCTGACGAAGAATTGCTGCTGCTGGCGTGGAGCGTGTGGGGCGAAAGGGCGCTCACTAAAATACTGGGCGATTATTCCTTCGCTATCTGGGATGGCGTGCAAAAATCCCTCTGCTGCGCGCGCGATTTCAACGGGCCGCGGCCATTTTTTTACGCCCTGCGAAGCGGCGTGTTTTGCTTCAGCAATACGATGCAGATATTGCGGATGGTCCCCGAAGTCTCCGGAAAACTGGATGATGCATTCGTCCGTGATTTTTTGCTCGAAGGATTCTGCAATGACCCCGCGCGATCGATCTGGCGCGACATCCGGCGGCTGCCCCCCGGCCATCTGCTTCAATTTATCGGCGGCAGTGTTCAGGGCCGGCGATTTCTGCAGTTAGCAGTGGAAGAGCCGCTGGATCTGAGGGAACCCCGCGAATATCTGGAAAACTATCGCGAGCTTCTGGTGCAGGCGGTGGCCGACCGCTTGCCTGAAGGAAAAGTCTCGCTCTATTTGAGTGGCGGCCTGGATTCAAGTTCCGTCTGCGCCGTGGCCGCGCGGATGGCCGCGGCGCAAGGGCTGGCCGGAAAACTGAAGGCCTTCACCATTAGTTGGAAGCCACTCTTTGATGATCCCGAACCGCGATTTGCGGGGATAGGCGCGCAGCATATCGGCCTGCCGCACGAAATCCTGGAAGAAGACACAATCCATCCCCTGGACGGGATGGCGGCGGAAACCACCCCGGAACCCACCTCTGAGCTCTTTCTTGACCGTGCCTGCCGAATCTTTAAGAAGATCGCCGCCCATAGCCCCGTGGTTCTTTCCGGAGACGGCGGAGACAATGTCCTTACGGGGCAGTCCTGGCCCTATTTTCAATATCTCCGCGCACGTGGGGAGTGGGGAGAAATCACCCGAACCTTTGGCGGATATCTCGCCAGACACTGGCGATTTCCTCCATTACGCGGCGGATTCCGCAACAAGTTCCGCGAATGGTTCGGAGTAGGGCTTGACGCGCGGGAGATTCCCTCGTGGCTGAACGAAGAGTTTTCCAAGCGCAGCTGTGCACTGACTCCGGAGAACGGCGCAACACGGGACCCCCTGGACACGCACCCCCTGCATCCGCAAGGGTACGCGTCGTTGCACTCCGGATATTGGGCAAGCGTACTGGAAGGGGAAGATGCTGGGTTGACCGGAGTGAACCTCGAAACCCGCGCTCCGCTCCTGGACCTCAGGCTCTTGCGCTTCCTGCTTCGTCTTCCACCTGTTCCCTGGTGTATTGACAAAGAACTTACTCGCCGCGCCATGGGACCTTGGTTACCCGTTGAAATTCTGAAGCGTCCCAAGTGCCCGTTGTTGCAAGATCCCCTGGAAGCCTGTCAGGAGAGAACCGGGTGGAGGCCGCAGCCAGTAGAAAATCCGCCCAAACTGATTCATGAATTTGTAAATTGGAAGGATTGGCTCGCAACTTTAGAAACTTCTAAGGGTTCTCTCCAATGGAGCCAACTTTACCCGCTCTCGCTATCACTTTGGCTGAAAGACATTGAAAACCAAGAGGGGATTCAGTAGAGTGCTAGGGAAGGGGCGTGAATGAAGCAGGCGTCGAAAAAACTCGTTAGGAAGCCATATCAACCTCCCAAGCTGCTTGTTTACGGCAACCTTGCTGAAATGACCAAGTCCAAGGGCAATAAAGGCAAGATGGACGGGGGTAGCAGGGCGGGACACCGTCGTACCGGAGGCTGACTCCCGCCCGCAGAGCCGGCCAAGCAAAAAATCATGTACCTGTGAGTTATTCTTACCGAGCCTACGGCCTTGGAATCGTCGCTTCCAGCCGCATCGGGGGACTCGATCCTCATGGATCCCCACCCGAACAGCCCAGCCTCCATTTTGAAGACGGTCCGGAACCGGACTGGGTCCGAAAATTGCTCGTGCTTCCCGCAATAGTTCTTTCCCGCAGATCCGAACCGGCAGGCTCTGCCGATCCCTCGTTCATTCTCACCCAGCACGGCGAAGCAGAAGGCTTCGAGCTTTCCTATTCGGATGGGACACGCTTTGTGGTGGATGGCGAGGCGAAACATATCTGGGGAACTTACCAGCCTCCGCGGACTGCGGACGATATGGCCACCTATTTTCTTGGGCCAGTGATGGGGTTCGTATTGCGCCGGCGGAATATCACCTGTTTGCATGCGAGCGGAGTCGAAATCCGGGGCCGCGCGGTCTGTTTCTGCGGTGATGCGGGTTACGGAAAATCAACCATGGCAGCAGCGCTGGCCCTGCGGGGGCTTCCCGTGCTGGCAGAGGACATCGTGGCGCTCGAAGAGAGCGGCGGCCAATTTCACGCGGTCCCCGGTTATCCGCGCGTCTGCCTGTGGCCGGAAAGTGTGAGCATGCTGCTGGGCCGAGCGGACGCTTTGCCGCAACTGACGCCGGTTTGGGAGAAACGCTACCTTGAGCTCGATGGGCAGGGCGCGAAATTTTCGCGGACGGAATTGCCGCTGGGTGTTGTGTATGTCTTTACGCCGCGTAGCAGCGACGAAAGCGCGCCGCGCATTGAAAAACTCAGCCCGCGTGAAGCCCTACTCGAACTGGTGCAAAACACTTACATGAACTGGGTCCTTGGCCGACAGCAGCGTGCGAATGAATTCGACACTCTCTCTCGGCTGGTCCGGCAGATTCCTGTGCGCCGCATCGTGCCGCACGCCAAACCAGAGAAAATCGCAGCCCTATGCGAACTGATTTTGCAAGACGCCCCGGCCTTTCTTTCTTCTCCAACAAATCCTTCGTCGCCCAGCGTCTGCTGACGATTCCGATTCCAGACGCGAAGTCCGACCTTGCCGGGAAGCGTTCCCCAGGTGCCGCTCCTGTCGGCCGCCGAAATGCCGGTGTACACTGGCAAACACCCTTTCAGGAGCAACTTCTGACGGACTTTTCCCCATTTGGAGCGAAGCCTTTCCACAACGAATGGAAATTTCTGTGCGCATGCGCTTCACCTTCGCCCTTGTCCGCCGGCCAGATTTCCAGCCTGACGGCGAATCTGGATTGGGACCTGGCGCTGGAACTTGCCACGGAGCACAGCGTCCTGGGGGTGGTCGCCGCACGCCTGAAAGCGGCAGCCTATGTGGGAATGCCCGCAATTGCTTGGAAGAAACTCCAGGACAGCATGCGGACGCAGCACCTATTCACCCTCAGCATGACCGCAGAACTCTTTCGCATCCTCGAGGAGTTCAGGCGATCGGGCATCGAGGCTCTTCTGGTGAAAGGCCCGTTAGTATCGTTGCTGGCCTACGGCGATCCCGGCGTGCGAAGTTACGTAGATCTCGATCTGCTGGTGCGCGACGAGTCGATTCTTCCCGCTTCCAGGATCTTGACGGCGCTGGAATTCGAGGCTGACGTTCCGGAGGCGGCCATTCTCGCCAGCAAAATCCCGGGCGAATATCTTTTCAGGCGGTCCGGCGCGCAGCAGATTGTGGAACTCCATACGGAGAAGACTTTTCGCTACTACCCGCGCCCGATGAGGATCGAGGACTTGTACGCACGGCAGCGGCGCGTGCCTCTGGAGGGACGGGATGTTCCCGCGCTCTGCCTCGAAGACGAACTGGTGCTGAATTGCATCCACGGCGCGAAGCACTTCTGGGAGCGCCTGATGTGGCCCGCGGACATTGCGGCGATTGTGGCCCGTCACCCGGAGATCGCCTGGGAGCGCGCGCGGCAGGCCGCAAGGGACGTGGGGGCAGAGCGAATGCTGCACGTGGGCCTGCTCCTGGGCGAATCGCTGTTGGGCGTTCCCGTGCCCGCAGCGATGGCCGAAGCCACGAATGCGGATGGCGCGGCGCGGGAACTGGTGCGACAGGTCGAGGGCTGGCTGCCAACCGCGGGCTATACGCCACCATCGCTGCTCCAGAGAGCGAAGTTCCGACTGAAGATGGGCGGAGGCGGGTTTGGGGGAACGGCCTACCTGATGCGATTGTCACTTTCTCCGACCGAGGAAGATTGGACCGAAGGGGGCGAGGAGCACGGCTCGCGTGTGTGGGAAGCGATTAAAAGGCCGTTCCGCTTGTTGCGGAAGTATGGCCAGGATGGATGAGTCGCTCTTCTCAGAGCAACATCAGAAAAGCTTGAATACAAAAAGGGAGGCCCGGCTCAGAAGAATTGCGAGCCGGGCCGTTGTGTCTGCATGGGAATCAGATATGGGTGCGTTCCGAAAGGAAATGCTCTTCTTCCTCTTTTTGTTGCGGCAGCTCCACGGACAGCATAACCTCGGTCTTGTTACGGAGTACGCCGAGCTTGACGCTCTTTCCTTCGCGCGCGGTCAACAGCTTTTCGCGCAATTCACTGGCATCGCGGATGCGCTCGCCGTTCAGACTGGTGATCACATCGCCCACTTTCAGTCCGGCTTTTGCCGCGGCCGAGTTCGCGAACACGCCGCGCACCAGAACACCCTCGCCATCGGGCGCGCCGAAGTAGTTGCCGAAGTCGCCTTCCAGATTTTCCGCATCAATTCCCAGCAGCGGGCGTCCCGGAGAAACCATCGAGAACGTGCGCAGGTGTTCCAGGCCAGACAAGTCCGGCATCGCCGGCAATGTCGGCATCTTAAACGCGAATGACTTCGGTCCTCCCTCGAACACCTTCATGTTGCTGGAGTCGGGCTTTCCCATCGTGACCTTGATGCTCTGGGAACGGCCATCGCGCCATACCGTCAGGCTCGCCATGCGGCCGGCGGGAATTTCGTGAATCATGCGCCGAAACTGTTCCGTGCCTTCGATGCGCTGGCCGTTAATTTCCAACACCACGTCATTTTCTTTCAGGCCGGCCTTGGCCGCCGGGCTGTCGGGGACAATCTTTCCGAGAAGCGCACCGCGCTCTTCGGGGAGCTTCAGTGACTTCACCTTATCCGCCGAAACTTCAGAAACGCCCACGCCCAGCCAGCCGCCGCCGGAGCCCATGAAGATCTGGAGATTCTGGTCGTCCGCATTTTTTGGGTCGTCGAGTTCNCGAACCTCAGTAGCGCCCGATTCTACGTCGTCGACGAGGGTCAGAACTTTGTTGTTCAGGAATTCAGCTTCATCCTCCGCCGCGGGTCTTACCTTGGTTTGTGCCTGCGAATTTTCCTGGGATGAATTTTGAGTTGAGGAAGCGGCCTTGGCCGATATTTTCGTCTGGCTCGAAGAACCCGGCAGGGCGATTAGAGCGATGCTCAACGAGCCCAAGCCGAGGCTTGTCCACATTTGCCGTTGATTCATGATTGGTTTTCTCCTTCGTCCGGTTAGACGCAAGAGAAGCTAAATGGTCGACCGGAGCACGACGACGCGGATGGCGCCATTCACGGTCCCAAGCCGGATTGGGGCACCGCCCTTGCCCAGCCGCCCCTTCAGGATGCGAGGCTGGATGGCCCCTTCCATGACGAAGGGGAGTTCCGTGGAGAAGCTTCCGTTCATGCAGCGGGCTTCCAGATCCGCCTGCGAATCCGCGGGGATGGCCAACAAGACGGAGCCGTTGGTGGTTTCCGCCATCGTGCCATGCAAATCCGCGGGATGCTTCAGCTCGACGTAGACGTTTCCGTTTGTTGTGCGCGCGCGCAGATTGCCGCTGCTTTCATAGACTTCGATGTTTCCGTTGACAGTGTGCAGGTCGCCCAGCGATTCGAGGTCCTTCACGCGCAAAGTTCCGTTCACCGTGTTGATGTGCTTCAGGAGAGTGTGCCGCGGCACATGCACGGTGTATTCGACGGCGACTTCAACGCCCTCCTCCGAGGGATACCGCGTGGAAATGGAAAGGCTGTCAGGGCTGGAGTTCACGTCAATCGAGACCAGGTCCAGCTTGGATTCTTTGTCCGTGGTGGTCTTGACCGCGCGCACCTCCACCTCATCTTTGTCCCAGCCCTCAATACGCACCGTTCCGTTGATATTGTTCAGTTCCAGGGTACCGTCCGGCTTCAGATGATAGGTTTGCGCGAATTCGCGCGTCACCCCGAAACTCGCGGGAACCGCAAGCAGGGACACGGCCAGAAGAGTCAGACCAACCGAACGGATTGCGGAGCGAAACTTCATACAGCCTCCTTCGCGGACAGCTCCTAAGACTACCCCCAGGACGACCGACAAATCCGAAACGCTGACCCCGCCCTACACATTAGCGGAGCTGAAAGTTAAAAGCCAATGTTGAAATTACGTCTACCTTCTTGCCGCAGATATCTCCCGGATTCACGCGCCACTGGCGCACCGCGGCGCGGGCTGCCTCCACAAGCGCCGGCTCGCCTTCTATAACCTTTTCCACTTCGAGCGTTCCATCCGTTTTCGCTCGCACCTGCAGTCGCACCACGCCTTGAATGCCGGCGCGCCGCGCCATCTGCGGGTAATCCGGCGGAGGCGAATTGATCAGGTGCTTCTTGAATTCTTCCGGCTCTTCGTGAACCCCACCAAGAAACGTCACCTGCAAACGGTTCTTCCAGGCATCCCACCAGTCGGCGCTGCTTCCCACGCAAGGAGCCGGGCTGCTCGCGGTCTGCGGGGGCGCTGTGGCCACGCTGGGTTGTGGCTCCTCAAATCCCATCTGATTCAACTTCTGCGCTAACCGGTGTCTCTGCTCTTCCAGCAGAGACTGGCGGAGAGCGGTCTGCTCGTCCACGTATTGCAGGCGGATTTTGCCCGCGTTGCTGCGCAGCTTCAGCAGCGCGCCGCCACCGTTCAGCGCACCGGATGCGCGTACCGGGCCATCCTCATGGGCCTCCATGTTCAACCCAAGAGCCGAATCGGCTTCGATGCGGTCTGCGCCGCCATTTTCCACGCTGGCTTCAATGGTGGCCGCCAGATTTCGTGGCAGGAAAACCACGATATCGCCCGTGCCGGAAGACAATTGCGAAGGACCGGCCAAACGCACGGGACGCGAAGAGTCTCCGGATTCGGGCGTGATCCACGCGGTGATCGTGCCGTTGCCCGTCGCCGCGCGCACGACGTTCGAAACGCGCGTCAGGCAGATGCCACCGCCGCTCGTTTCCACTTCCATGGGTCCGGAAACATACATCACGCGAACTCCGCCGCCGCCCGTTTCCGCGTGAACGGAGCCGTGCACTTCGCCGAAATCGATCTGGCCTCCGCCGGTGCGCACGCCAACCAGCGCGCCTGCTTCTCCGACGGTGATATTTCCGCCGTCGGTCTCGAGCTGCGCGGTTCCCCGGATGTGTGCGGCGCGAATGTGGCCGCCTCCAGTGCGGAGTTTGGCGTTGCCCGCGACATCTCGAGCCTGAATAAAGCCGCCGGCGGTGTAGGCGTCGAGGTCCCCGGCGATATCGAGGACGGTGATATGCCCGCCCTGGGTCTCAATCTTTGCGACGGGAACAGAACTCACGCTGGCGACATGATCCATTCCGCCGATGCGCCCGGTGGTGATGTTTCCACCCTCGGTTACCAGCAGCGCGTGGCCGCCGATATCCGCTGTTTCGATATCGCCCGCGCCCGTATGCACCTCGACCGAGAGATTCGCGGGGACGTAAACGGTGAACTGCACCCAGAACTGGGCATTTCTACCCGCCACGCTGCGGAGCCGGGGAAGGAGACCGTTCAAAGTAAGTGTGCCGCGGATATTGCGGAAATTGAGGATGTAACGGCTAAAGAGAGTTTGCGAAAGCGGTTCGTGCGCATCCGTTTCGAGGTGCACGGTATAGCGCACGGCTGGGGCTGCGCCGGCGGGTTGCGGGAGAATGTGCACCGAACCCATGTCTGCAATCAGGGCGAACGTGCGTGCGTCGCCCGCCGGCAATTCCCCGGAGCGGTCGGCAGAAGCGTGTAGAGGAACATTTTCGGCCTTACAAACGGGACAATAGACGCAGGAGGTGGCGAGGCAGAGAGCCACAGCTATACCCGCGACCAGCAGCCACGGCAAGAACTTTCCGGAATCGTTCACGAAGGGATCCGCTTTCATCGGTTCGACATCTGAATCTGAATCCGTTGAACCCGTGTTACTGGTCGCCGCGCGCGTTGATCTGGCGCAGGGCAGCGGCGCTTCGCAACCGCACATACCGGCTGGGATCGCTGTGCTGCAAATCTTCCAACGCCCGGATCACGCCCACCATGGAAACACCAGGCGCATCCCCCCCTGCCACTGCTGGAACCATGTTTCCGGCCGAAACGGTCGGCATTCCCGGCACCATCATTGGCAGGCTGTTTCCATTGCCTGATTTTTCCAGCGAGTTTACCAGCAAATTGACGGCTTCCACGCGAACTCCGGGATTGGAATCGTGCTTCAGCGTTTCGAGTAGCACGGCCCGCACAGTATCTTCCGACGAGGAATCGCGCAACGCTTCCAGGGCTTTCAGGCGAACCGCAGGATTCTGATCTTTGCGCGCGGCGGCCAACAGCGCATCGCGTACTTCGGAGTCTCCCGAGCGAGTCTTCAGCGCTTCCAGGCAATCCAGGCGCATGCCGGGATCAAAGCGCTCGCCGCTTTTCACAACATACGTGACCACGCGGCGCACATCGGAGTCGTCCAGGCTGCCGGTGATCTCCACGGGCTGCTCGGCATTCAGTTGCACGCGCACGTTCTGCGCTCCGGTACCCACGGAGGGCGAGAAATTAATTCCGGCCACGGCCATTTTCGAGAGTTGGTCGTCCGAGAAATGCGGCCCGGGACGCACATTGACGGCCTCATCGAGCGGGTTTGCGCTATTACGCGCGGAATACCACTGGGAAGCCTGCACGCCCACCAGAAGCCCAAGCACCACCAGAACGGCGCCGCTCCAGGCGGGTCGCAAAGCCATCCAGCGGCGGAACGCGCTGAACACGGGAGTCTTTTCCAGAACCGGGGGCCGCACTAGATTGTCCAAATTTTCGGCGAGTTCGCTGCGACATTGCGACAGCAGCACGCCCGCGGAATCCAGCCGGTCGGCATCCTGGGGAAGGGAGCCAAACAGGCTCTGAAAATTCTTTTCTTCGGAGAGTTGCGCGGTGCACGCGGCGCAGCAGGCGAGATGTTGTTGAACCAATGCCTGTTCGCTGTCATCCAGTTCACCGCAGGCATAGAACACCAGCAGCGGTGCAACCTGCTCGCAAACGTTTTTGAGTTCGGCGGGTGTCATCGGAGTTCTCCCAACTGGCTGCGGAGTTTCCGAGTCGCCCGGAACAACGAGTTTTTGACCGTTTCTTCACTGGTCCCCAGCGCGTCGCCAATGGCGCGCAGCTTGAGGCCCTGGTAGTGCTTCATTTCAAAAACGATTCGCTCACGCGGCGACAACCGCTCCATTGCAGTGGCGAGCCGCTTCTTGATTTCTTGTCCGATCAGGTGGCGCTCGGGATCCGAAGACGGGCGTTGTTCCTTCTGGCGTTCGAAGAAATCCGTGATGCCCTCTTCGTAATGGGCGGGATGCATTTCTGGGGCTTGATCTTCAGGGCGCGCCTGGCGGCGGCGGAGATGATCCAGGCAGACATTGGTGACGATGCGATAAAGCCAGGTGTAAAAGCTGCACTCGAAACGGAAGCGATGCAGGTTGCGATAGACCTTCAAGAAGGCTTCCTGGTAGACGTCTCGGGCGTCCTCGGTGCGCTTCATCAGGTTCAGGGCAAGGCGAAGGACGTCGCGGTCGTGGCGACGGACAAGCTCCTCAAACGCGAGGCGGCTGCCGGCCTGTGCTTCCTGGACAAGAGCGCGCTCTTCAAGTTGGGTCAAGACGGTCCCCGAAGCCAGCGCTGCACCGGGGGTGCCGGACTGGCCGCTATCGTCAGCTAACGCAAAAGCCAAACGGGGTAGAGGCATCGCTTGTTTCTCTCTGCCGACTCTTGTGTAACCTATTGAAACAAGAGATCTTGGTGAATCGGCGGACGGCCATGCTGCAGGCTACACAACCGATACACTGATTGGACGCTTGAGGCCCCCTTTCGTAAGCAGGGTCCCAACAGGACAAACGCAATCACCGCGGACCACTCACCCAGTTCGATGCCCGAAACGATTCCCCGGTATGCCCACGGCATCAGCCTGTGACGTTCTGCCTGGAACCCATGCGCCAGGCCACCAGCGGCCATGCCAGCAGAATCACCAGGGCAGCCAAGATTAATTGGCCTTGAGCCCTATAGAACCCGTTCGACTGGGAGACCAACTCCACCGCACCCCCCAACATCGCCACACTCGCCACCACAAGGAAGCACCCCAGCAGATTGAAGCGCACCACTCGCCGGAATCCCAACACGACGACACCCAGGATCACCACGGACGTCAGGAATTGCTTCATGAAATCGCCTGGGCTTCCCCAATCGGAAACCAGCGCCGCAGCCAGCGCAATAAAGAGAACCAGCCTGAGCCAGCGCACACGTAACTCTGCTCCTAGAAACGCCGCTGCCAAGGCAAAAGTTCCCGTTAAAAGGAGGCCTCGCACAATTGCTCCGCCGATGATTGCCGCCGCCGGATAAAGCGCGTCAAACGAATCGCCGAAACTTGCCGGCAACTCTCGATGCAGGCTTGGCCACCAGACGTCCGCGATACTCAGCAAGCGGCGCAGGCCGACCAGGGCGGCGCCGCCTCCTAGAGCGATCCAGAAAGCATCGCGATAATAGTCGGCGGGCATGCCGAGCCATGTGGGAACTCTATCCGCGCCGAATGCCCGTGCGCCAAAGGACCAAGCCAGGCCGAAGAGCAACACCAAACCACCACTGATCAAAGCGGTGATGAGAAAGATGCCCACGCCGAAGGTGGCGAAGAACAGCCGCAAGGAGACCGCACTCGGATACTGCATCAGCAAAGTGGGGATGCCCTTCCCGAGCAAGAAGCCGCCGAGAAACACCGCGCCTCCAGCGAGGCCCCATATCAGAAGGCGGCGCCAAGGCACGGTCCCCGCAGGTTGTGCGCGCAGGCGAAGGAAGTAAAAAACCAGTACACAGATCGCCAGGCCGAGGAAAAGGACATATTTCCCGATCATGAAAAGCGTTCTGGGCAAATTCAGCTCTTCCTGTTTGCGCGTGAACTCCTCAGGGATCTTGACGTAGGTGCGGTAGTTGGCAGGCTCGTCGCCGAGCACCTGCACGTCCATGCGCGCGAAGGCATGGTCCGCGGAATCCTTGGCGCCGGCATTCTCTGGATCGAGTGGCGCAACTTGCTGCCACGTCAGGGTGTGGTCGGTGCGGTTGGGGCGCTTGTCGGAATTGGCCTCCACAAGTTTCCACGCAGCCAGGTCGATCTGTTTCTTCTCGCGCAGAAACTTTTCCGCGATGGACTGCGCTTCTACCTTGGAGAGATTCGCGCCTTTAGCGGCTTCCGCTAGCGTATGCCGGAAGGCGTGCAACGAGCCGTCGGGCTTCAGCACGATCGCAAACTCTTCGGGTTGCGAATCGCGGAAGTAGCGTACCCGCCACAATGCCCCTGGCACACGCTCTCCGTAAATCTTGTTGATCTGCGATACGGGCAGCCGGCGCCGCAGATATTCGTTTGCCATCGGGTTTGTGGCGTCGACAAATTGCGCGGCTTTGTGAAAGCTGTTGGGCTCGAGGCCGTGGTCGCGCATCACTACATCTGCGCGGCTGACGGCCACGCGGTTGTCCACGGACAAGCGCAGGTAATCGCCAATCCTCTCGTGCTTGAGCGTAAATGTCAGCGATCCTCCCAGGATTACGCACAAGGCCAGAAAACCGATGGTGCCGGTGGTGAGCGCGTCGTAACGCCGAGAAGAGAGCGCCGTTTCCACGGCAGCGGGCTGCCGCTCGAGCGAGATCTCTCCAGCTGGCTCGGCTTCGTTCAGCAGGTCGTCCACCGCCTCGAAATTTCCACGCGCCAGATACGAGACGCCAGACCAGGCCAGCGGCGCTACCGCCGCAAGCCCCACGACAACGCCGGAAATCTTGAAGTACAAATTGTCCGACCGGATCAACAGCATGCCGACCAGCGAAGCGTCCACGGTGTAATGCCAGATCAGCGTCGCCACGATTCCCCAGCGCAGCATTACCACGCCCGCCAGGATGCCGATCAGCCCCACTTCAATGCCACGGATATATCCGGGTTCCTGCGGATAGGCGCTGTGCAGAAAGCTCCAGAAAAATGCAGGGAGAATCACCGCCAGAATGCGCGAGCCGGTCATTTTTTCCAGGAAGGGAATCGCAAACAGCCGGAAAAGGAATTCCTCGCTGGTCGCCGCCATCACGCCAATCGCAACGCCCGCAATCCACGGGAACGATGTATTTACGACGTCGGAATAGCTGAAATCCTGCGGCGCCCACACCCCGAACTTGCTGCCAATCATATAGAACGCCACGATGAAGCCCATGTGCGCCGCAGCCATTGAAATGCCGACCACTGAGGAGCTGAAAAATTCTTTCGAACGAATTCCGCGCCGGCTGAATGCCTGATACAAACGCAGGCGGGCAGGTTGCGCGGCGCGATACAGCGGCTCGCCGCCGGGGAGCACCAGCGTGACCATCAGGCCCGTGGCCAGCGCACCGAGCAACAACTTGGCCAGTTGCGCCGCAACAAAGCTGGAATATGCTTGGTGCGTGTCATAACCGGCCCGGATGGAGTTCCAGTCATTCGCCTGCATCAGGAAAAACAGGACGGCAACCAATGCCCCAAGTTTCAGTGCGCCGCCCCAGGAAGTTTTGCCCTGGCGCATCAGGGAAATTCCCAGCCACAGCGCCGCGCCTAGCAGAAAGCCGTAGGGGATCAGTGCGATCTGGTTATAAAAAATATTGGTCGAGCGCAGATGTTGATACGAGCGCATCCAGGCTTCCGGCACCTGCAGAAATTCCTGGGTGTTCCCGATGTGGTCGCCCTGTAGCCCCACTGCCAGCCGGTATGGCGCATCCTTGGCCTTGAAGTTTTTTCGTTCCCAGGTGAACGACCAGTCCAGCCGGTTTGGGCGCGTCTGTGAATTCGCTTCCTCGGGCAGGAAATTCCAATTGTCCAGATTCGTGCCGAGTTTGCTCTGCAGAAACTGTTGTGCCGCAGCCAGCGCCTCTTCGCGGCTCAATGATTTTTCGCCGCGCGCTTCTTCGATCTTGTGGTTATAGGCGACGACCTTCCCACCTGGGCTCACGCGCACCTGATATTCTTCTTCCTGCTGCGGCTTGAAAAAGCGGACATCCCAGAACCAGATGTTCAGCTCGGAAGACATCAGGTGATTCGCTTCTTGCAGGCCGAGTTCGCGTTCCAGGTAGGTTTTGGCGTTGTCGTCTACTTGAAAGGTAATCGTGGACTGGTAGCCATCCAGATTTTCGCCCAAGTCCTGCACAAAACTTCGTGCGCGCTGCTGCGCGTCGGTACGGGATACCTTGAAATCCACAGACGCTTCCGGGAACGCGCGGAAGAAATAGCGTTGCGCGAACACCAGGCCTAGCACGCCGCAGATCACCCACAGAATGAGCGCCCGCTTTTCCGACCCTGTCAAACGTGTATCCGCCAAGTCAGCCTCCTGCGCTGAAACACACTACGACAGCCCACTCTAACGATACGCATGCCGATGGCGCAAGTTTCACGAAAAGCGAAGCTTAGGCGGGGATGATATAAAGAAGGAAGGATGCCCATCAGCCTGCAAACCGAAGTGCGCATGGTAAAAGGAGTCGGGCCGCAGCGCGCCGAACTCCTCGGCAAGCGCGGCATCTTCACGCTCGAAGACCTGCTGAACTACCTGCCGTTTCGCTACGAAGACCGCATCCATTTTTCGAGGATCAAAGATGTCCAACCCGGCGGCACCTACACCCTGCGAGCTCGCGTGATGAGTGGCCAGGCCGTGCGCGGGATGTACGGCCGCGACGCCATCTATCACCTGCTGGTGCAGGACGAGAGCGGCTCCTTGCCCTGCAAGTTTTTTCATGGCGGCTACCTGGAGGACCGTCTGAAGCCCGGCCAACAGCTCATCCTGCATGGCAAGGTCGAAATCGACAAGTTGCGTCCAGCGCGCCGCGAGATGGTGAATCCGCAGATCGAAGTGCTGAGCAGCGAGGAAGTGGATTCGACGGAGATGGGGCGCATCGTGCCGATCTACGAGGCCGTCGGCACCTTTGGCTCGCGGATGATCCGCCGCGCGATTTACAACACGCTCCAGAATCTGGACTCGAACATTCCGGATGTGCTGCCGGTGGCGCTTCTGGAAAAGTTGCAGTATCCCGCGCGGCGCGAGGCTTTGATCCATACGCATTTTCCGCCGGCTGAGGAATCGCTGGAGGCGCTGAATCTATTCCGTTCGCCCGCGCAGCAGCGGCTGATCTTCGAGGAATTTTTCCTATATCAACTGAGCATGGCGCTGGGACGAAAAGCGCAGCGCAAGGAAAATGCCATTGCCTTTCGCGTGCGCGAAGACAAAGTGCGCGAGGCCTTGAAACGCATTCTTCCTTTCAAGCCGACGGGCGCGCAAAAACGCGTGTTGGCCGAAATTGCCGCGGATCTCGAAAAGCCCGTGCCGATGAACCGCCTGCTGCAAGGGGACGTTGGCAGCGGAAAGACAATTGTGGCGATGCAAGCGGCGGTGATCGCCATGGAAAACGGTTGCCAGGCCGCGCTGATGGCCCCCACGGAAATTCTCGCCGTTCAGCATTTCCTTTCGGCGCGCCGGATTCTGGCGCCCGGCGGATACACCGCGGAGCTTCTCATCAGTGGATTGAAGCCGGCGGAGAAAGCCGCCGCCCGCGAGCGCATCCGCACTGGAGAGGCGCGCCTGGTAATCGGGACGCACGCGCTAATCGAAGATGAAGTGGAATTCGCGCGGCTTGGCTTTGTGGCCATTGACGAGCAGCACCGCTTCGGTGTGTTGCAACGCAAACGGCTGATGGACAAAGCCGCGAAGACCGGATTCGCGCCGCACGTGCTGGTGCTGACGGCGACGCCGATTCCCCGAACGCTCTCGCTCACGCTCTACGGCGACCTTGACGTTTCGGTGCTCGATGAACTGCCGCCGGGACGCACGCCCATCGAAACGCGCATGACCACGGAAAAACATCTCCCCGGCGTGTGGGATTCCCTGCGCCGCGAAGTCGAGGCCGGTCACCAGGGCTATATCGTCTATCCCGTGATTGAGGAATCGAAGCTGGAGCTGAAGGCGGCGATGGAAGAATACGAGCGCCTTTCGCGCGATGTTTTCCCTAAATTAAAAGTGGGGCTGCTGCACGGGCGGATGTCCAGCGAAGAAAAGGATGACGTGATGCAGCGTTTCCGGCGGAATGAAGTGCGGATTCTAGTGGCGACGACGGTGATCGAAGTCGGCGTGGATGTGCCCAACGCCACGGTCATGGTGATCGAGCATGCTGAGCGCTTCGGCCTGGCGCAATTGCACCAGCTTCGCGGGCGCATCGGCCGCGGTGCGCAAAAATCTCACTGCATCTTGGTGGCGCCGGGACGCATGACCGACGATGGCCGCGCACGCCTGGAAACGATGGTGCGTACCACAAACGGTTTTGAAATTGCCGAAACCGACTTGCTGATTCGCGGCCCGGGCGAATTCTTCGGCACGCGGCAATCTGGGGAGCTCGGCTTTCACGTGGCCAATCCTTTGCGCGACCGTGAACTGCTGGAAAGCGCGCGCAAAGAGGCATTTTCCCTGGTGGAAGATCCAGCGCAGAAAGATTCCTTGCAGCGGATGTTGCGCCTGCTGCCGCCGCAGTGGCAGCGGCGCTATCATCTCGCGCGGATCGGCTGAGGCCCGCCTTCTATGCGCATCATTGCCGGAACATTCCGCAGCCGCCAGTTGAAAAGCCTCAAGGGCATGGCGCTGCGGCCCACCAGCGATAAACTTCGCGAAACGCTCTTCAATGTTCTTGGCGAACTGATTGCCGGCTCGCGATTTGTGGATTTATTCGCCGGCACAGGAGCGGTGGGCATCGAAGCGCTCAGCCGCGGCGCGCAGGAAGCGATTTTCGTGGAGAAGCATCCCCCGGCCGTTGCGCTCATCAAGAAAAACCTGGAATCGCTGGAAATTCATAGAGATGTGCGTGTAATGCCTCTGGATGCATTGCAGGCGTTAAAGAGGCTCGCCCGTGAGCTTGCCGCCGCAAGCGCGCATATTGATATTCTTTTTCTCGATCCACCGTACGCCGAAGAGGTCCAATATGCGAACGTCCTCTCGTTTTTAGGCGACGCGAAGTTATTGGCCGAAAACGCCGTGGTCATCGCTGAACACCAGCGCTCACTTGACCTTCCCAAATCCTTTGGTAAGCTCGAACGAGTCCGCGTGCTTCGCCAGGGCGACGCGGCGCTGAGTTTTTTCAGGTTTCGTCCCCCCAGCCTGCCGGAGATGCTCCGCTCCCAGTAAACCTTAAGTCCGGCCTGTTCATCTATCTTCAGAGTCCTTTCATGGGCCAGAAGATGAAGGCGCGCCTGTGCAGGGCGCGGTACAATTAGGGGTTCATGGGCAAGAAGTTCCAGGTCAATCGAAACGATTTGCTCGGTCAGGCGGAGTTATATCCGCCGCATATCGTTTTGCCGGGCGCCATGGAGCCCAAGCTGGACATCGCCTGGGGCAGTTTTCACCAGAATTTTTTCAGCAATATCCCGGTCTTTTTCCAACCCACACGTCTTACCGGCGCTGTACCGCTCTTGTATGTCCTTCGCGATTGCCGCGTCGAGCACCGCGCGCCGCGCCGCGCAATCCTTCTTGCAGCCCTGATTCAAATCCTGTTGCTGCTGATTCCCTGGCCCGATCTCCCGGTATCGGCAAAACGCAATCCTGCTTTCGACAACACGCAATTGACGTGGTCCGGGCCCATTGACGATCTTCCACTCCTCAACATGCCGCGCCAAAAGAAAGCCGCACCGAGTGCCAAAAATCCAGCCGAGCCGCTGCCGGCTGAAGGAGCCGATGCGTTCCATCCCCGCCAGCGCATCTTTACCGATCCTTCGCGTCCAACGCATCCGCGGCAAACTCTCGTCAATCCCGCGGCGCCGCTCGACGCGCCGAAGATTTTGCCGGACATGCCCAACGTGGTTCATCTCGCTTCGGTGGCGGCTCCTCCGCGCCCGCGTCTTGAAATCAGCGAGCGGACGCTGGTGAAACTTCGTCCGAAGACAAAAAAGACAGTAGCGACCACGGATGTGCCATCGCCGGATTTGCCGAATCTGGAGCAGAAGCCCGCGGAAGTCAGCCTGATGGCCCAGCAGAATGGCCCTGCAAAGCCGAGACTCGAAATCAACGCAGGGTCCACGCCGCGGCTCGGCGCACGCAAGCAGGACGGCGAACTCGCCGTCGCGCCGGAGGTTGCACCCTCGGCGTCGAATGCCCCGGCGGGTTCCACCGGGACCTTGATCGCTCTTTCCGCTTCGCCGGCGCCACCAGCGCCAGCGGTTCCCGTGCCGGATGGAAATTTATCGGCGCGCGTCGCGATTTCTCCCGAAGGCAAGCAGCCGGGTGTGCCGGGTGGCGCGCCTGCGTCTTCCGCGTCCATCGGTGGGAATACTGAAGCGGCGGGCAACAGCGGAGGCGGGAAGAACGCGACCGGCATCACTATCAGCGGCGGAAGCCCAAAACCCAATGCCAGCGTCTCCGCTTTCGGCGGCGTCGGAAAATTCAGCATGGCAAAGCCGCAGGCCTACATCAAGCGTCCCGACCCGAACGCCGCCGTGGAAGACGATTCCGTGCGCGCGGGCCCGCCGAATTTTGCCGCCTTGCCTCCGGGTGCGCAACCGGAACAGATTTTCTCCCGTCGACGTGTGTACTCGATGAATGTCAACATGCCGAATTTCAACAGCGCCACCGGCAGCTGGATCATTCACTTTTCGGAGCTGCATCTTTCGGGCGCCGCCAGCCACGCAGGGAACATTGCCGCTCCCGTGCCGGTGCACAAAGTGGACCCCAAGTATCCATCCACGATGGTTGAGGAGCGCATCGAAGGGGAAGTGATTCTTTACGGCGTGATCCGCCAGAACGGAACCGTGGACAGCATTCAGCTTGTGCGCGGCATTGATGAGCGCCTGAATGCCAACGCCATGAGCGCCTTCAGCGAGTGGAAATTCGAACCCGCCACACGCGATGGGCAGCCCGTCGACCTCGAAGCCATAGTCCACATCCCGTTCCACGCCCCCGCCCGCCAATAACCGCGACGAGCGATCGCTCCAGGTTTTCTAGGGCCGCCTTCCGAGGCGGGCCGTGTTAATTTTCTTCCTGTGTGACGCGCGGGCTAGAAATTTGCTTCCTGCAATTTCACCAGCGTGTACAACGTGTGGTTCACGGGCACGGGCACACCCAACTCCGCGCCAAGCCGCGCAATATAGCCGTTCAACGAATCAATTTCCGTGCGCTTTCCGCGGGCCATATCCTGCGCTGTGGAGGAGCGCGTCCCGCTCATCTGTTGGCCAATCAGAAAAGCGCCCGCGATCGCGGCTTTCGGATCCTCCAACCCAGGAGGATGGATTCCTTTTTTCTTCGCAACTTCCAGCACTTCATAAACAACGGCTTCCACCACCCGCTTGGCATCGTCACTCGCAATGATTTCGCCGTACGTCACACGGCCCAGCCCGGAAACGGCGTTGAGCGCGCAGTTCCACACCAGCTTGGTCCACAATTCGCCTTCGATATTGTCCGAAACGCGGCAGGGAAGTTTCGCGCGCGAAAAGAATTCCGCGGTCTTGTCCACTTTCGGCGAGTGCGGTCCGAGCACCAGGTCGCCGCGGCCGAGATGCTTGACGGTGCCGGGCGCAGGTGCCGAAGCAGCGACGTAGACAACCGTTGGCAGCGCCTCAATGCCGGAAGCCTTGCGAATCTCTTCGACATTGTTCACACCGTTTTGCAGGCTCAGAACAATCGTGGAGGGAGCAATATGTTTGGCGAGTTCCTTTGAAACCGAGGCGGTGTCCGTTGTTTTCACGCAAAACAGCACGTAGTCCGCCCCCGCCGTGGCGGATATTTCAGTGGAAGCCGCGGGATGAAGCGTCTCTTGAAACTGCATCGTGTCCAGCCGCAAGCCGGACTTCCGTACCGCTTCCACAAACGCAGTGCGCCCGATCATCGTCACCGGCACGCCGGAACGCGCCAGCAGCCCCCCGAAATATCCGCCAACCGCGCCTGCTCCTACGACAGCAACCTTCGGCCAACTATTTTCAGTAGTCATTTTGGATTTGTCCTGCAGTAGGGATTCATCTGGTTCCGGCAAGGTTTCATCAAAAGTGATTCCGCAGATCGCGAAAGACCGGCAAGATCACCAGCTTTCCCGTGCCCGCCACCACGGGCTCGTGTTCAAGCTGCCAGGTGTTCACATGCGGGATGTACACGGCGTTCAGGCCCGCTTCCATCGCCGGGTTGATGTCGCTGCGCGGGCTGTTGCCGATCATCCAGCCCTGAGTCTTCACGATTTTATGTTTGTTCACCAGTACGTGGTACGTCTTGGCGTCTTTTTCGGCGACGATTTCGATAGCCTCGAAAAATCCCTGCAGGCCAGAGCGTTCCACCTTCGCCGCTTGTTCCGCGGGCTCGCCCTTGGTGAATAAGACGAGCCTGTGTCGCGCCGTCAGGTACGCCAGCGTCTCCGGCACGCCATCGAGTATTTTCGGCGGCGTGCGCTCCAGTTCCACCACGCGCACGTGAATCTGCGCCAGCGTTTCCCGCTTGGCCATCTGGTCGGCCAGCTTCAGATACGTTTCTTCCAGCGAGCGCCCGAAGCTGCGCACACCGTAACCATACTGCCGGATGTTCTTGCGCTCCGTTTCGTTCAGGATGTGCCGGATGTAGGCGCGGCTGTAGCCGCAGGGCTCCACAAGAGTGATGAAATCCTCGATGAGCTTTTCGAAGAAAACATTGTTTTCCCACAGCGTGTCGTCTGCATCAATCAGC
>JGI12635J15846_10000415_pt1 | contig 35951 bp, 31 predicted proteins | sample BlaSpr_A8_OM2_M2_FD_15846 | JGI IMG/M metagenome (IMG submission 15846)
CAAATGTTGTCGTGGTCGGCTCCCAATGGGGGGATGAAGGCAAGGGCAAGATCGTCGATTGGCTGTCCGAACAAGCCGACATCGTCGTGCGCTTCCAGGGTGGCCATAACGCCGGGCACACCCTCGTCATCAACGGCACAACCTACAAGCTGTCGCTGTTACCCTCGGGCGTCGTGCGCCCGGGAAAGTTATCGGTCATCGGCAACGGCGTGGTGCTTGATCCGCATGCATTGCTCAACGAAATCGCCGTTCTTAAAAAGCAGGGCATCGAGGTCACACCTGACAATTTGCGCATTGCCGAAAACGCGGCATTGATCCTGCCGCTGCACCGCGAGCTCGACGCAATCCGCGAGTCCGCGAGCGCGGAACTGAGCCTCGGCACGACGCGGCGCGGCATCGGTCCCGCCTACGAAGACAAAGTCGGGCGCCGCGCGATTCGCCTGATGGATTTGGCCGACGGCGCGACGCTCGACCGCAAGATCGAGCGGTTGCTGATGCATCATAATGCGCTGCGCAAAGGGCTCTCGCTCGATCCGATCGCCGCCGAAGACGTGCGCAATGACCTTATGGCCGTGGCTGCGAAGGTGCTGCCGTTCATGGATACGGTCTGGGCATTGCTTGATGTTAAACGCCGCGAGGGAAAGCGTATCTTGTTCGAAGGCGCGCAGGGCGCGCTACTCGATGTCGACCACGGCACCTATCCGTTCGTGACGTCGTCTAATACCGTGGCTGCGCAAGCGGCAATCGGATCCGGGCTTGGTCCAAGCGCGATCGGCTACGTGCTGGGAATCTGCAAGGCCTATACGACGCGCGTTGGTGCTGGTCCCTTTCCGACCGAACAAAAGAACGAGATCGGCCGCACCTTGGGCGAACGCGGCAAGGAATTCGGCGTCGTGACCGGGCGCCCTCGCCGTTGCGGATGGTTCGATGCTGTTCTGGTGCGGCAGAGCGTCCGCATCAGCGGCATTAATGGCCTAGCGCTGACCAAACTCGATATTCTCGACGGCTTTGACGAGATCAAGGTCTGCGTCGGCTATTTGCTCAACGGCCGGGAGATCGATTACCTACCCGCCGGAGAGCAGGCGCAGGCCGAAGTCGAGCCGATATACGAGACCGTTGACGGTTGGCGCGAAGCAACTGCGCGGGCGCGTTCTTGGGCCGACCTGCCGGCGCAAGCCATAAAATACGTTCGGCGGCTCGAGGAACTGATCGGTTGCCCAGCGGCGGTCTTATCCACAAGCCCCGAACGCGAAGACACCATCCTGATGCAGAACCCCTTCGAGATGTGAATCAGGATGAAAAATCAGCAAGGTGAGCGTAAGCTGAGGTGATGACCGACTACCATCCGCTGATTGCCCGCGCCGTGGAGGGGCTGCAAAAAAGCACCGGCGAAGCACGCCGCGCGCTCTATGAGCGGGCGCGCACCGCGCTGGTCACCCAGTTGCGGTCGGTGGATCCGCCTCTCTCCGAAACCGAGATAACCAAGGAAAGGCTCGCGCTCGAAGACGCGATTCGTAAGGTCGAAGGCGAGACCGCCCGTAAAGCCCGCACAGAATTGCGCGAAACCCGAGTGGCCGCGGCACCGCCCCGACGAAGCGAGTCAGCCGCACCGAGACCTGCGCCCGCCCCTGCCGCGGCGGCGACAAAAACCGAGGCGCAGCGCCGCGCTTACCTGCCGCCGAGCGCGCGCGAGCGTTTACTCAGCGCCCGCGCCGCTTCGCTGACCCGTGACGGTATAAAAGGCTTTCGCGACGCCGTAGGCGGGGACGGCGAACTTGATTCAGAACAAGATACCCGCGACTCCTACGGAGCGGCGGCTGCTTCCGCGCGTATTGCGGACCCGCCCAACGCGCCAGCGCGGCGGAATTATGCGCAACGATTCGAGAACCTGAACAGCACCGAGCATCTTGAGCAACTCGACGGTAGAGAGTCGGGTTTCGAGTTTGAAGATGATCCTGCCGCCGCCCAATCAGCCCGATATCTGCCGACCCCAACTTTTGAGCATGAAGCGGAACAGGCTCGTCCGCCGCGTTCCTACCGAGGCCTCGCCAAGCTTATTGTTGCGCTCGTTATCTTTGCCGGCGTGGCCGGATTGGTGACGTGGCAATGGTCTAACCTTGCCGGCGTCTATCACCGTGCCACTCAGATCGGAACCAAGCCGCCAACCCAGACGACTACCGCCCCACCCGCGGCGGAGCCAAAATTCGCCGGCCGCGTCCCACAGGAGGGCGCCACCCAGGCCCCCGCGGCGGGCGCGGCACCTTCGGCGCAGCCGCCGCCCGCAGTGGCCCAACGTGTCGTGCTTTATGAGGAAGACCCGAACGATCCCTCAGGTAAACGTTATGCAGGCTCGGCGATTTGGCGCACCGAAACAGTCTCGCCCGGATCGGGACTCGCACCCGAACTTGCGGTTCGCGCCGATATCGAGATTCCGGAACGCCGCATGACCGTCACTTGGTCGTTGCGACGCAATACCGATCAAGCGCTGCCGGCCAGCCATACCATCGAGGTGATGTTCAACCTCCCGGCCGATTTCGCCGGCGGCGGCATCGCTAACGTCCCCGGGATACTCATGAAGCAATCAGAGCAGGCACGCGGCACGCCGCTCGCCGGACTGGCAGTCAAGGTGACAAATGGCTTCTTCCTGATCGGCCTTTCGGCCGTTGAGGCGGATATGCAGCGCAATGTGCAATTGCTCAAAGATCGGCCCTGGTTCGATATCCCGATTGTCTACACCAACGGCGGCCGCGCCATTTTGGCGATGGAGAAAGGCCCGCCCGGCGATCGGGCCTTCGCCGAAGCCTTCGCTACCTGGGAAAAGAAGTAAGACATGCGGCTGACGTCGCCGATCGCGCGCCGCAAAACTTGGCCGAGTGCATGCGAAAAATGAGTCCTGCCAACGCCAGGCCCGTACGACCGCCGATGCACGCGTTCATCGCCTCTGCGCTTCGCTCAATCGAAACTGAAAGCGAAGGACTGGCGGCGCTAGCCGCGACAATCGGCGATGGACTGGGCACCGCTTTTGTCGCCGCCGTCGAAGAAATTCGCGCAGCCCGCGGACGTGTGATCGTTACCGGAATGGGTAAGTCCGGCCATGTCGCCCGCAAAATAGCAGCGACGCTCGCTTCGACCGGAACGCCCGCGTTCTTCGTACACGCCGCCGACGCAAGCCACGGCGACCTCGGCATGATCACCTCGGACGACGTGATGCTGGCCCTGTCGTGGTCGGGCGAGACCGAGGAACTTAAGAGCCTGATCAACTATTCGCGCCGCTTTGATATCGCCCTGATCGCCGTCACAGGTAACGCTGCCAGCACGCTTGGCAGCGCCGCCGATATCGTGCTTGCACTGCCGCAAACTCGCGAAGCCTGTCCGCACAATCTGGCCCCGACCACGTCGGCGCTTATGCAGCTCGCGCTCGGAGACGCGCTGGCCATTGCGCTTCTCGAAAGCAGGGGCTTCACCGCGATTGATTTCGGCGTTTTCCATCCGCACGGCCGGCTGGGCGCGGCCTTAAAACTCATTCGCGACGTCATGCATCCGGGCTCCGCCGTTCCGTTGATTCGGCGAGGGGCTTTAATGTCGGAAGCGATCGTCGAAATGTCGACCAAGGGCTTTGGCTGTGTCGCGGTCGTCGAGCCCGATGGGCGCCTTGCCGGGGTAATTACTGACGGCGATTTGCGTCGTCATATGCGTGTCGACCTGCTCCAGGCGGCCGTTGACGAGATTATGACGGTATCGCCGAAAATCGTGCGGCCGGAGCAACTCGCGGGCGAAGCGCTCCAGCTCCTCAATTCTTCCAAGATCACGGCGCTTATTGTCGTCGACGGCGAGAAGCCGGTCGGTATCGTACACTTCCACGATCTGTTGCGGGCCGGCGTCGCCTGACGATCTGTGTAGCGGTCAGTACAGCCCGCCCTGAACTGCGCCTGAATTTTCCGCCGGTTGATTTGCCGGTGGCGGGCGGCCGCTCACTTTGTTCGGGGAGGCAACAACTGACGTTGGTTGGGTTTTGGCGCCTGCAGGCGGCGAAGCCGCCGCCGCATCCTGGCGTTGCTGATGGGCGAGGAACTCATCATAGCCCGGCGCGCCGGGCCGCGGCGGAACGTCGTTCGGCATTCCGCCCGCCCAGGTGGGCCAATGATCGGACACAGTGGCGGAAACGGATGCGCACGAGCCCAGGCATAGACTGCTAAACACCAGCAGCACCGGCCCTAAGGCCGGGACGCTCAGATTGCCGGGGCGTCGGAGCAACGCGATCAATGACCGATTTGGATCAATCTGCGTGCTCTTACTCGTGTTGAGCTTCACCTTTGATGACTCTCCGGACGAATCTTCCCGGTTCAACGGCACATTCGTGGCGGGACTATGTCTGTGTCAAACCGGCGACCAAGTCCGACCCAAACCGCAACTATCGCGCAGCCATCAAAGATTTGCTAATGGCTGGCCAAAAAAGGGGGACACGTTCGGCTAGTGGTCCACCTTAAAAGCATGAGCGCTAAATTAAAGGACCTGAGGCCGCGCCGCATAAGTAGCGGCGGCGCCTGGTTACGAGACTGCGTGCGTGCGACGCTTTTTCTGCCGCTTACGTTGCTGGGCTGCAGCGGCGTCGCGCTGACGCAAACAGATGCGCCAGCCTCAGCGCCGAATCCCGCCGCATTCCATAAAATCATCGGTGATTATCTCAAAGAATTATTCAAGGACATCGCCGCCTACGAGAGCTTCGAGATATCGGATGCGCGCTGGGTGCACACAGTCAAAGGCTGGAGCTGGTTGAGCTGTGTTCGCTTTCAGGAGCGCGGCCACGTACGGACCTATGCCGTATTCATTCAAACGGATAAGGTCGTCGACAGCCGCTACGCCGTCACAACGGACGGCTGCGGCGAGCAAACATATGCGCCGTTCGATGACATACCGGTCACCGCAAAACCGTCGAATGGAGTTGAATTGGATCCCTTGCATTAGGGAGCGAAACGGCCACGCTGGCGCATTGCCGACCACAAGACTGCGAAAAAGAATTGCCGGCGCGGCGCGCCTTGCGTTGCGGCCTACGGCATTGTGCAGGTGTAGGCCGTGACTCGGATTTTGGTGACCGGCGCAGGCGGTTTCGTTGGTCGGGCCGTACTGACGGCTCTTGTGCCGCGCGGCTTGGTGTTGCGCGCCGCTCTGCGAAACCCGCCGCGCTCTCCTTTGCCTGCTGGAATTGAAATCGTCGAGCTTCCCGATTTGGCGTCAGATTTCGGTTGGAAGCCCCTCCTTAACGGAGTCGACCTGTTGATCCATCTGGCCGCTATCGCGGATTCCACTGCGGCCAGTCCGGCGCTGCACGACCGCGTCAATCGATGGGCAACGGAGCGGCTCGCACGTGCCGCCGCAAGGTCCGGGATTTCCCGGTTCGTATTCATCTCCTCGATCCGCGCGCAGAGCGGTCCCTCGGCGGATCATGCGTTGACCGAGCGTGATGCGCCGGAGCCGAGCGATGGGTATGGCCGCTCAAAACTCGCCGCCGAAGCCGCGGTCCGCGCGGCCGGCGTCCCATTCAGCATCCTGCGGCCGGTCCCGCTTTATGGGCCCGGCGTGAAAGGCAACTTCGCCCTGCTGCTACGCGCCGCGCAATCGCGCTGGCCGTTTCCGCTAAAGGATTTTGTTAATCGCCGTTCGCTCCTTGGCATCGATAACCTCGTCTCTGCCATGGAGTTTGTGCTTTCGGCGCCGGCCGCCGTGAGTGAGACCTATATCGTCGCCGATCCCGGAACCCCGCCACGGCTCGCCGACGTGATAGCGATCCTGCGTGAGGCACAGGGAAGGCGCCCGATGATCTTCCCTTTGCCCCAATACTACCTGGAAAAGCCGATGCGATTTTTACGTCCCGATCTCTGGGAGCGGATCGGCGGCAATCTGCGGGCCGATCCGGCCAAGCTCCTGGCCGCCGGCTGGCAGCCGCTCCATGACACGCGCAATGGCCTCATCGCCCTAATTCAGGGAGCAGAAACAGCGGCGGCGTCACGCTCTCGCAGCACCATCCCGCCGAGCACCCCGACTCCGAAAACATAAAGCCAGCCGGACGTGAAGTCGAACAAATGCGAATTGAATAGCGACGCAACTATATTTTCCGTCACTAGGACTAGGCCCATCCATGCGATCAGTCCTTCACGCGCAAATATCATGAGATGAGCGCCCCACATCGCCAGCAATAAGGCGGCACCGATAAGGCCAAGCTGGATGGCGACTGCGAATATCTGATTATGCGGATTTTGCGAAAGCTCCGAGCCGAGACCGGTCTGGCCGAGCGCTGCATCGCGAAATTCCTCCCCGATCGAACCGGTGCCATGGCCGATAATCGGCGCAGCCTCGATAAAGAGCACGGATTTTCTCAGGAATTCGAGGTGCAAAGCTGTCGAGCTGAGCGTGTTGCGTTCGCGATAATAGCGAAACTCGATGAGCGAATTGTCGATCCGCTCCCGCACATAAGGCGACCCGAACCAGAGAGCGCTACCGAGCAGGACGCCGATCAGGCCGGCGCCGACAGACCCTCGCCATCCGAATTGCCGCCAACCAAACAACAGCAGCAGAACCGGTGCAACTACGAAGCTGGTGCGGCTGCTGATGACAAAGAAGATGTTAGCTAGGAAAAGTCCAGCCAAGGCGATGAGGACGAGCGCCACGCGCCAGCGCCGCGCCCGTCGCTCCACGGCGGCATATCCAAGAAGCGCAAACGCGCAAATCAGAAAGTTCGTGCTTTGAAAGATATAATCTTTGGCCGGGACGCCGGGCTGATGCATCCCGCGCCACGGCAGGCCGGGAATGACCGCCAACCCCCAAGACACGACCAGCAACAAGAGAACCGACGCGAAAAAACCGTACACGACGTAGATGCTGCGCTCCGAACCGCGAAAATGCGCCAACAAGAGCGGAATAAGCAGCAGGCGGTGAAATTTCCCGAGCCCCGCCAAGCGCTCGGCCCACGTCACGTCCGCCCACAACATGCCGACCGCGGCGAGAACCCAAAGCGCGACCGGCAGAAACCCCGCGGCGCTCGTGAGCTGGCGGCGCAGCATGCCCACCTCGATCGCCGGCAAGATCGTAATCAGCCACAAGGCGATGAAGATGCCCGTCGCGGTCGTCGACCACGGAAGCATCAACGCGACGGCAAGCGCAAACCAATCGGCCGTCCGCAGCAAGCCCGCGCGATTGACGCCGGGAAAAATCGACCAAGCGCTCATCCGCGGGCCTGCTCGTTGGTCAGGACTTCGCCGGTTTGAGTGAGCGGAGCGGTCGTGGCGCGGACTGCGCAGAACGGCGCACCAACCCAGTGGTTGACTGTCCGGGAACAAGATCAACCAAAATAACGTCGCCGCCCGCGGCTTCGACCTCTTTACGACCGACGACGTCCTCAAGCCGGTAATCGGCACCCTTGATCAATATCGACGGCTTGACTCGCTTGATCAGTTCGAGCGGCGTTTCTTGTTCGAATATGACGACGAGGTCCACGGCCTCGAATGCCGAGAGAACTTCGGCCCGCGCTTCGGCGGCATTGATCGGCCGGCCGTCGCCCTTAAGCCGGCGCGTCGAGAGATCGCTATTGAGGCCAACCACGAGACGGTCACAGGCCGCGCGAGCTTCGGTCAGTAGCCGGACATGGCCGCGATGCACGAGATCGAAACAGCCGTTGGTAAATCCGATCCGCAATGATTGGCGGCGCCAGCTTGCGAGGTGTTCGTCGAGCACCGACCAATCGAATATGATCTTCTCTTCAGGCGCGAGCGATGCGGCGGGAAGGAGGCGATGGCGAAGTTCGGCGAGTGTTAACGTCGCCGTCCCACGTTTGCCGACGACCACCGAGGCGGCGGCGTTGGCGGCACGCATCGCCGGCTCGAACGGCGCTTTCATGGCGAGTAACAGCGCCATTACGGTCGTGACGGTGTCCCCCGCGCCGGAAACGTCGCGCACCTTTACCGGATGAGCCGCGACGTGGACCGGCGCGTGACCCTCGACGTGCAGAGTCATGCCTTCTTCGCTGCGGGTGATCAGTAGCGCGTCGCTGCCGACCGCATGGGCAAGCTCGGCGGCCGCCGCTGCGATCTCAGTGTCGGACCCGACCGGCCGATGGATGGCGGCGGCCAGCTCGAGACGATTTGGGGTGAGCAGCGTCGCGCCACGATAGACGCTGTAATCGTGACCCTTTGGATCGACAATAACGGGTATGCCCAGACGCCCGGCGTGATCGATGATGGCGCGTACGACGCGCGGCGTGAGCACGCCCTTGGCAAAATCAGACAGCACCACGGCGTCAACGCGGGACAACGCCTCCCGCGCATGCGCAATAATCGCCGCCTCGTTATGACGGCCCGCCGGATCGGCTGTCTCCCAATCGGCCCGAATCAAATGGCTTGAATAATGTTCGGATACAAAACGGACCTTGCGCGTGGTTTGCCGCGCAGAATCGACCACGAGTTTAGCTTCAACCAAGCCTCCGAGGCTGGCGAACTCTTCTATTAAGCTGCGACCGGCCTCGTCATCGCCGATGAGACCGACAAAGACGCAATGCGCGCCGAGCCCCGCTGCATTCCGCGCCACCGTGCCAGCGCCTCCGATACCAACGACGTTATGGCTGACCTTAAGAACGGGAGTCGGCGCCTCGGGGGAAATACGGGAAACGTCGCCATAAACGAAATCGTCGAGCATGACATCGCCGACGCAGAGGATGCGCTGCTGGGGAATGCGTTGGAGCGCGCCTTCAAGGTTGAACATCTTTTGCCCGCCGCGCGTCGCCGCCTTCACCGATAATGCTCGCGACGATCGAGATAACTCTTTACGTAGCGCGCCACGCCTTGTTCGAGAGTGCCGAAGGCGGCATTAAATCCTGCCTGTCGGAGATTTTCCATCTGCGCCTGCGTAAAATATTGATAGCTGTCGCGAATCGATTCGGGCATCTCGATATATTCGATCATTGGTTCACGGCCGAGCGCAGTAAACGTCGCCGTGATCAAATCGCGAAAGCTCCGCGCTTTACCGGTACCGACGTTGAAAATCCCCGAGACCGACGGCGTCTCGAGGAGCCAGTGAACCACGCTGACCGCATCTTCGACGTAGATGAAATCACGTAGCTGCTCGCCGTCGCCGATCCCCGAGCGGTACGATTTAAACAGACGGACCGGCCGGCCCGCCTTGGCATCGGCGAAACGTTTGGCGACAAGACTCATCATCTCGCCTTTGTGGTACTCATTGGGGCCGAACACATTGAAGAATTTAAGTCCGACCCATTGCGGCGGCAGTTTGTCCTTACGCACGGCCCGTTCGACGACGGCGAGGTCAAACAAATGCTTGCTCCAGCCGTAGAGGTTCATTGGTTTCAGCCGCTTGAGCGCCGCGAGCGAATAATCGTCGGTAAAGCCTGCCTCGCCGTTGCCGTAGGTCGCGGCCGACGACGCGTAGATAAAAGGCGTCCGCGTAGCCGCACACCAATCGAGCAAACGCAGCGACAGCCGGAAATTGGTCTCGATGACGTTGTCGGCGTCCGTGGCGGTGGTCGACGAGATCGCGCCGAAATGGATCACCGCATCGAGCTTACGGCCATCAAGCCAAGCCAACAGTTCGCCCGGCGGGACGAAATCGGCCAACTGGCGGGCGGCAAGATTGCGCCACTTGGCATCGCTACCGAGGACGTCACTTACGGCAATATCGGCGCGTCCAGCCTCATTGAGGCCCGCGATCATGTTGGATCCGATGAAGCCGGCCCCGCCGGTGACCAACAACATCGATGCCCTGATACCGCTTTGAGGTTGCTGGTTCCCCTTTGCCTTAGTCTCGCCGCTCGCGCAACAATGGATAAGATGGCTGTGGGGAGCCTTGAGCGACGGGCCCTCCGGCGTAAAAGTGAATCATTGTTCATAAATGGTGGATTTTAATTCATCTGTTGCCGCAACGCGCGAGCGCCCTGAGGAAAAGGGGCCGATCCTGCTCGTCCCGTATATGTGGATCGGCGATTTCGTCCGATGTCACTCCGTCGCGCAGATTCTGCACGCCCGGTACCCCGGCCGCCCCGTCGACGTCTTGGCGACAACCTTGTGCGCCCCGCTCGCCGACTACATGCCGGGCGTCCGCCAGGCCATTGTTTGCGATCTTCCGCGCGGCCGCTTGGCCCTGGCAGAGCAATCAACACTGGCGGCGCGGCTCAAGCGCGAAGGTTATGGCAATGCGCTGGTCATGCCGCGAACATGGAAATCGGCGCTCGCGCCTTTCCTTGCCGGAATCCCGCGGCGGACCGGATTTTTCGGGGAAGCGCGCCTTCTTCTGCTCAATGACGTGCGCTTTGGCGAGCGCAGATTGCCACGCATGGTGGACCGTTGCGCCATGCTTGCGTTGCCGCCGGGCGCCAGCCAGCCTCCATCATGGCCTCTGCCGGAATTGGCAGTGCCGGCGGCTTCATCCGCCGCCTGGCGGCAAAGCCGCGGCCTGAACGGCGACAACCGTCCGGTCGTGGCCCTTGCCCCTGGCGCCGTCGGGCCATCGAAGCGCTGGCCCGCCAGCGCTTACGTGGCGCTGACACGGCGCTTATTGGCGACTGGCGCCTCGGTTTGGGTGTTGGGCGGCCCCGATGAGAAAGCGCTTGCTGCCGAAATCATTGGTGATACAGCCGCTCGCGATTTGACCGGCACGGATTTGCGTGACGCCATTTTCGCGCTGGCCTCGGCGACTGCGGCCATCTCCAACGATTCGGGCCTGTTACATGTCGCGGCGGCGTTGCGCGTTCCGACGGTCGGCATCTTCGGCCCCACCAGCCCGTGGCACTGGGCGCCACTAAACCCACTGGCAGCAACGATAGAGACCAAGTCGGCGCTCGACTGCCGCCCCTGCCACAAGCCGGTCTGCCGGCTCGGCCACCATCGTTGCATGCGTGAGATCGGGATCGATGAGATTTTGGCGGCAGCGGCGAGCACACTAGCAAGCGCAGCCGCGGATCGGCCGCAAGTGCATGCATAACGCTCTATTTATCTAACCGGCATAACGCGCTGTTTAACTAATCAGGGTATGCCGCCGAGAGGACATTCCGGGTGCGCAAATGACGGTCTTGGTTACCGGCGGAGCCGGCTACATCGGCAGTCATATGGTTTTGGAGCTTGTCGATGCCGGCGAGCGCGTCGTCGTTCTCGACAATCTGTCCACCGGCTTTCGCTGGGCTATCGCCGAGCAGGCCTCGCTGGTGGTCGGCGATACCGGGGACCAATCGCTGGTATCCCGCCTGATCCGCCAGCACCGGATCGAGGCGATCATTCATTTTGCCGCTTCCGTTGTTGTTCCCGACTCGGTTCGTGATCCGCTGGGCTACTACCTCAACAACACCGCAAACTCGCGGGCGTTGATCGAATGCGCGATCAGCCACGGCGTCCAGCACTTCATTTTTTCTTCGACCGCCGCGGTCTACGGCAATCCGGCAGAAAGTCCGGTCAGCGAAGACGCGCCGACGCAACCGATTTCTCCGTACGGCTGGTCAAAACTGATGACCGAAATCATGTTGCGCGACGCGGCCAAGGCGCACGGACTTAATTATGTGATATTGCGTTACTTCAATGTCGCGGGGGCCGATCCGCGCTGCCGCACCGGACAATCGAGTGTCGGCGCTACGCATCTGATAAAGGTCGCGGTCGAGACCGCGCTCGGGCTGCGTCCGAAGCTCGAAGTTTTCGGCCTCGATTATCCGACGCCCGACGGCTCCTGCATTCGCGATTACATCCATGTGAGCGATTTGACGCGTGCGCATAGCGATGCGCTTCGCCAGTTGCGCTCCGGCGGTTCCTCGCGGACGCTCAACTGCGGTTACGGCCATGGCTTTTCCGTGCTCGAAGTGCTCGAGACCGTTAAGCGCGTGTCCGGCGTCGATTTCAAAGTCGAGGACGCGGCGCGCCGCGAAGGTGACCCGGCAAGCATCATCGCGAATTCGCAGCAGGCGCGAACCGTGCTTGGCTGGGAACCGTGCTACGATAATCTCGCGACAATTGTCACGCATGCGCTTGCGTGGGAACGAGATCTCACGCGCCGTAGAGCTGCGCGCCCGGGGCGCAGCCGCAAGCTCGGTTCCGCCGTGCGAGGGGCCTGACACGGTCGAATTCGCTTGTAAAACCCGTCCCTGACGGGCATTGAACGCGAGCGCAGTACTCGAATTCGATTGCCTGCTGGGACGCCAAGGTCGCATGAAAACTGCCACGGCCGCATCTGCGGATTCTTATTCCGCCTTCTCTTTGGTGCGCCGTTTAGTCGTCGACGAAGCGCTAAGCCATTGGCGGCGCTACGCGCTGGCGCTGGCGCTGATGGGCATTGCGGCCAGCGCAACCGCGCTCGGCGCTTACCTCATCGGCACGCTGACCAACGAAGCCTATGTCAGCCGAAATTTTCACGGCATCGTCGTCATTGGCGTGCTCGCCATGGCGGTGTTCGCGACCAAGGGCCTTGCGACCTATGGCGCCGCCGTCTTGCTCAATTACATCGGCAACGGCATTGTCGCGAAAAATCAACGGCGCATGTTCGACAAGCTGTTGCACGAGAACATCGGCTACTTTGCCGATCGCCATTCCTCTGAATTCATTTCCAGGCTGACGACCGGCGCCGCGGCCGTAAGCCAAGTCATTAATCTTCTCATCAGCGCGGTCGGGCGCGATTTGATGTCTTTGATCGGCTTGTCGATCGTCATGGTCGTGCAAGATCCGGTAATGTCGATCGGCGGACTGATCATCGCGCCGCCGGCAGTGTTTTTCCTGCGCAGGATGTTTCGTCGGGTGCGCAACATCGCGCGCACGCAATTCGCCGGCGGCACGCGCATCATCGAGACCATGCAAGAGTCGCTGCAGGGCCTGCGCATGGTCAAAGCTTTCTCTCTCGAAGGCGAGATGCGTCGGCGGCTTTCGCTCAGCGTCGATGCTGTCGAAAGCGAGTCCAACAAGATGGCGCGGGTCGCCAATCGGGCGAGTCCCTTGATGGAAACGCTCGGCGGTTTTGCCATCGCCTTGGCCATGATCTACGGCGGCTACCGCGGCATCCACGGGAGTGGTACGCCGGGCCAATTCGTCTCTTTCCTGGCCGCGTTTCTGCTCGCCTACGAGCCGGCCAAACGGCTGGCGCGCCTGAATATCGACCTCAACAACAATCTGGTCGGCGTCCGCGTTTTGTACGAAATCATCGACAGCGCGCCGGGCGAATCGAACGACGACGACCGTCCGTCGCTCAAGCTCAGCGCTGGCCGGCTCGAATTCGCCGACGTCCACTTCGCCTATCGGCCGAACGCGCCGGTGCTGCGCGGCATGAGCTTTCAAGCACAGCCGGGCCGTTTAACCGCATTGGTCGGACCTTCCGGCGCCGGCAAATCGACTGTGTTCGATCTCATTCTACGATTTTACGACGTCGAATCCGGGCGCATCCTCCTTGACGGTCAAAATATCGCGAGCGTATCGCGGCATTCGCTGCGCAGTCAGGTGGCTTACGTCGGCCAGATCGTGCAGCTGTTTCGCGGAAGCGTTCGCGAGAACATTGCATTCGGTAAAGTCGGTGCAAGCGACGACGAGATCGTCACCGCCGCGAAAGCCGCGCATGCGCACGATTTCATCCTCGGCTTCCCCGCCGGATACGATACGCCGGTCGGCGAACATGGAATGCAGCTTTCCGGCGGGCAACGGCAACGCATCGCCATTGCGCGCGCTCTGATCAAAAATGCGCCCATTATTCTGCTTGATGAACCAACTGCGGCTCTCGACTCCGAATCCGAACAAAACGTGCAGGAGGCGTTCGCCGAATTGCGCAAAGGCCGCACTACGCTCGTGATCGCTCATCGGCTTTCCACGATTATGCATGCCGACAACATCTTGGTGATGGAGGGCGGATTGGTGGTTGAGTCCGGCCGTCATGAAGAATTGTTGCGTAAAGGCGGCCGCTATGCGTCGTTCTACCGGCTCCAGCTTAGAGAGCAGGAGGCCCCGCCCTCGGAAAGCGATTCGGTCGTCCGCTTTCCTTCGTCTGTCATACGCCCGTAACCGGAACTTTCGTAACTTCAGCGAGTTTACGAGGGCAGATTGATCCCTCAGGAGCTCGCCATGGGCGCCCGCCGCATCACCTTACGCGTGCAACCACCGGTCCCATTCGGGGATGTCACCGTGGTTCCGGCAATGTTGAGCGGCCGTCCCGAAGCTGACATGGCGCGCGCCATGGCGGCGGCGCTGGCCGATTTCGAGGCTCCGACCGCGGCCGACGTGTATAACAAGCTGCGCCAAGCGTTTCCGCTGGCGCCGCTCGGTTCGCGGGTCGCCGCGCTTGGCGAGATCATGGAACGGCTGAGGCGGCCGTTTTAACCGCTCCGCAAAGTGTTCGGCTATGCCGTAGCTTCACGAGCAAACGTTGTTGCGGTGAGCGGTCTAACTTTGGCGAATTATTTTCTGGATGCGGCGGGTTATTGCATTAGACTCATCGATATCTTGATTTCGCCGCCTGGCGCAGCGAAAGCTAACTTTGAGAGACAATTAAAATGACGCGAACAGTTGCAATTGGGTTTTTGATTGCGGCCGCCCTACCCGGTCTCGCCGCCGCAGAGCCGCCCCCGGGACACAAGCCGGCGCCCCATGCACGCGTTGGGGGGCATACCACCGGGCCAGCCATTACCCATCCGCATGATCACATTGGCGGGCCTGTCGGTCCTCACGTTGGCGGGCCGCGGGTCGGACCAGGAGCGGTCGTTTTTCGCGGGCGCCCGATCAACAGAGTTCATCTCGCACCATTCGTCTATCCGCATGGCTGGGCGTATCGCCGCTGGGCCGTTGGCGCGATCCTGCCACCGCTATTTCTCGCACCCGCCTATTTCTACGCCGATTGGGCCACGCTCGGCCTCGATCCGCCGCAGCCCGGCTTTCAGTGGGTGCGCTATGGTCCCGATCTCCTGCTCGTCAACGTAACGACGGGCGCAGTGGTGGACACCGTTTACGGCGTTTTCTCTTAGGCCTCTGCGGCTTTCGCGGGAAGACGATTGCTCGCCTTCCTGCGCTCCCAAGTTTAAGTCACGCCTGCAACAACTCCATAACCGTAGCGGCGATGCGCAGCAGGTTGCGGTCGTCGCCGTTGCGCGCAAGCAGCATCAGCCCGACCGGCAGCGGCCCAGAAAGCGGCAATGAGACGCCGCATAGATCGAAGAAATTGCCGATCACCGTGTTGCGCCGCACGACCGCGTTACTGGCGGAAAACACTTTCTGCTCTGCAACTTCCGCGATGGTCGGCGCCACAACGGGAATAGTCGGCATGACGAGCGCGTCGAAGGATTCGAGCGCTTCATCCATCGCCCGTATAAGCCGCCCGCGTTCGCGCACCATGTCGACAAAATCCGCGGCGCTTATGTCGCGGCCGCGCTCGATCCGGTAGCGCACGTTGGCATCGATATCGCTCCCGCGCCGGGCAATCCGGTCGCGATGAACGGCGCACGCCTCCGCCCCGATGATCCCTCCTTTGGCATCGACAGCGGCCATGTCGTCAAGCAAAGGAAGCTTCTCCCGCGTAAGGCGAATGCCGGCGCGATCTAGCTTGCCGATCGCCGACCTAAACGCTGTTGCGACAGTGTCGTCGAGATTCGCGAGCGGCGATCCTTCAACAAGGCCAACACGCAAGCCATCAAGCGTCGCGGGCAAAAGCGGCGAAAAATCTTCGCCGGCGAGGATAGCATCCGCCTTGGCGCAATCGACCACACTGCGGGCCAGCGGTCCGATTGAATCGAACGAATAGCTGAGCGGAAAGGCACCTTCGGTGGATACGCGTTGGCGGCTTGGCTTGAAACCGACAATCCCGCAGAGCGCAGCCGGCATCCGCACCGAGCCGCCGGTGTCGCTGCCGATGGCAATTTCACACATGCCGTCGGCGACGGCGACCGCGGCTCCCGACGACGAACCTCCCGGCACCCGGCTGCGATCCGCGGGATTGCCGGGTGTCCCGAAATGCGGATTGACGCCAATCGCGGTGAACGCGAACTCACTCATATTGGTTTTGCCGACAATGACCGCGCCGGCGGCGCGTAGCCGCCGTACCACAACCGCATCCGTCGCCGCCGGCTTTCCTTCTTCGGCGAGAACTTTCGACCCGGCCCGCGTGACTTCGCCGGCGACGTCGAAGAGATCCTTGATGGTCACAATCGCGCCGTCGAGCGGCCCGAGCGAAATGCCCAAGGCGGCGCGCGCATCGGCGGCGTGCGCGGCTGCGCGCGCAGCATCGGCATAGACCGTGAGGACGGTGCGCGCTCCTTCCCCCTTTGGATTGGCGATACGGTCCAGCGCGTATTCGAGCTTGTCCCGGCAGGAGAGCGGCTTCATCGAGATGTCCATTTGCGCTGATACTTCGACGCCGTTGCGGATCATATACCGATCCTGTCATGATCTGCGAGCACCGAAGCAGGGAGGACTATGACTGACACAAAGCTTGCGGTTTGTTTTATCGGCTTTGGCGAAGCCGGCCAGGCCACTCGCTTCGGGCTTGCGTTTCAGCCGCGATTTCGAATGGTTTCCGCGAGATAGGCGAAGGACGCCTTCGGCGTTCGTTTGAGCGTCGCAAAGTCGATGTGGACCAAGCCGAAGCGGCGGCTATAGCCTTCGGACCATTCGAAATTATCCAAGAGCGACCAGACGAAATAACCACGCAGATTGACCGCTGCGGCCAGCGCCGCGCGAGCGGCACCGAAATGTTCGCGGAGATAGGCGATACGGTCTTGATCGTTTACGGTGCCGTCAGCTGCGAGCGGATCATCGTAGCAGGCGCCGTTCTCCGTGACATAAATCTCCGGATTGCCGTAGTCGTCGCGCAGCCGAATCAACGTCTCGGTCAAACCACCAGCGTCGATCGGCCAGCCGATGGCGGTAAAGCGCGTGCCGGGCGGCACGGCGCCAAACCAGGCGCCGAACAGGCTTTGCGGGGCATCGACCACGTAGGCCGGCGCGTAGTAGTTGAGCCCAAAAAAGTCGACCGGCTGCTTGGCGACTTGCAGATCGTCGGAGTGAACGAACGGCGCGATCTCGTCCGCAATTGCCGATGGATAGACGCCCTTGAACAGCGGATCGAGCAAAGCACCATTCCATACTGCGTCGAAGCGGACGACCGCACGCCGATCCTCATCGCGATGAGCCGACGGACGAACGGGCGATATGTTGGCGACTGTGCCGAGACGCAGGTCGGCGCGCTCGGCGCGCAGTGCCTGCACCGCGCGGCCTTGCGCCAGGTTCTGGTGGTGGATCGCGGAGAGCATGTTGGACAGGCCGACGAGGCCCGGGGCGTGTCCACCCACGCCGTACCCGAACAGCGCGTGCACATTCGCTTCATTGAACATCGCCCAGTGCTTGACGCGATCGGAGAGCCGCCGCGCCACGATGCGCGCGTAATCGGCGAACTTGTCGGCGATATCGCGATTGAGCCAGCCGCCGGAATCTTGCAACGGCTGCGGCAGATCCCAATGATAAAGGCAGAGCCACGGCGTGACGCCGCGCGCGGCTAAACCGTCCACCAGGCGGTCGTAAAAATCGAGACCGCGCGGTTCGACCGCGCCGCTGCCGGCAGGCAGGATGCGCGGCCAAGCGGTAGAAAACCGGTAGGCGTTGAACCCTCCGCGGGCCAGTAGGTCGAGATCCTCCGGCCAGCGGTGATAGTGGTCGCAGGCCACATCGCCGGTGTCGTCGTGCTTCACCTTGCCGGGCGTATGGCTGAACACATCCCAAATGCTTTGGCGGCGGCCGTCGGCGTCGACCGCGCCTTCGATCTGATAGGACGAGGTCGACGCGCCCCAAACGAAGTCGGCCGGAAATGAGGTCTCCGGCGTCGCAGCCGCAGCCGGCCAAACCGCGCGCGGCAGGCCGGCAAGACTTGTGAGAATCGGCAAGAACGTGCGCCGCGATACTTTTGCCATCTAGTGTCCCGATTCCGAAGTTCGCATGACCGGGCGGCAATCCCATGTGCGAACTTCGGAATCAAGGGGACACTAGCAAACCTAATAATCTAGTGTGCTTTGGTTCAGAAGTCCGCATGATAAGGTGCCGGCAAGAATGATGCGGACTTCTGAACCGCCACACTAGCGCCGCCGTTTTGTCCTGCGGGGGGCGACCGCCGACTTGGTCCGTGCCGGCGCGCGCGCGGGTTTGACCCCGCGGCGCCGCGAGGCTTTTGTTTTATATCGCGGCGGCCACAAGCCGCTCGCCTCCAAGCGGGCGCCCCAGTATTCCCAGGTCCGCTCCGCCGCACTGGGTCGCACGTTGATGGCGCCGGCGAGCTTGATCTCTCCCGGATGCAGCGGCTGCAACTCGCCGATCAGCGCGGCGCGAAATTGATACTCGGCGTTCCAGCACAGATAGATCGAACGGGAGACGAGTTCGCGCAAGCTCGCGCCGATGACCGTGGCGCCGTGCCGCTTCATCAACACCACCGAATTGCCGCCGAGCGCACGCGCCAGCGAGCGGCCCTCCTCCGGTCTGACCACGAGAAGATTGGTGTCACCGAACTCGTCGTGCTGATCCCAAAACGGAACTTGTTCTCCGATTGCCGCGCCGAGATGAAGTACCGGAATGATCGGCTTGCCGGTTATGCAGAACGGCATGACTGCCGGGGCATGGTGATGGCATATCGCCGTCACATCGCTGCGCGCCTTGTAGATTTCGCCGTGAATGACGCGCTCGGAATACAGCCGCGCGTTCGGCGGCTTCAACGGTTCGGAATCCAGCGTGAATTCGAGAATGTCGCCCGGCTCGACCAAAAGCGGCGACCGCGAACGCGCCATTAAATAGCGTCCCGGATCGTCCGGATGACGCACGCTGACATGGCCAAAAGCGTCGAGGACGTTTTCATGGCCAAGAATGCGATTGGCCAATGCCAGTTGCTCGATAACACCCTGCAAGCTGTTGGGCACTGGATCGGTCCTCGCTCTAGTGTCCCGATTCCGAAGTTCGCATGACCAGGCGGCAATCCCATGTGCGAACTTCGGAATCAAAGGGACACTAGCAAACCTATTGATCTCGTGTGGCTTAGGTTCAGAAGTCCGCATGATAAGGTCCCGGCAACAATGATGCGGACTTCTGAACCGCCACACTGACAACGTCCGGGCTGGCCGCGGATAGCCGGTTCTAGCAAATCCGCGGCGCTTCGGCAGGAGCGCGGTCTTGCATGACACAAGGGGCTTCGGATGCTATCAAAACCGCGAAAACAGCGCTGCCGGGCCAAAAATGAGCGCGCGCCACCTCGACATCAGCATGAGCGTCAACGGCGAAGCCGTTTCCGCGCGTATCGAAGCGCGCAAAACGCTGGTCGACTTCCTCCGCGAAGACCTTTCCCTGACCGGCACTCATGTCGGCTGCGAACATGGCGTTTGCGGCGCGTGTACGGTGCGGCTTAGCGGCGAAGCCGTGCGCTCGTGTCTTCTCCTTGCGGTGCAGTGCGACGGCGCCGAAATCGAAACCATTGAGGGTCTTTCGGATTCCGGCGCCATCGCCGATTTGCAGTCTGCGTTTGCGCGCCGGAACGCGTTGCAATGCGGCTATTGCACGCCCGGCATGCTCATCGGCGCACACGAGCTGTTAGCGAACGGGACGGTCCCAAGCCGCTCCGCGATCCGTGAGCACATTTCCGGCAATTATTGCCGCTGCACCGGTTATCAGGCGATCGTCGATGCGATCGAGACGGTGGCGCGGGAGCGGGCAACAGCCAAATGAAAATCGCCGAGAATGTCGTGTCCGGCCTCTCTGCCCTCGACCGCCCGAATTCCTATATCGGCCGGTCGGTGCCGCGTCCCAATCTCGACCGGCTCACGCAAGGGCGCGGCCAGTATGTCAGCGACCTCGTCCTGCCGCGGATGGTGCACGTTGCGTTTTTGCGATCGCCGCACGCGCACGCACGCATCAAAAGCATCGAAGCCGGGCGCGCGAAATCGGCACCCGGCGTGGTCGCCGTTATTACCGGCGCCGAGCTGGCCAAGGTGATCACCCCTTGGGTCGGGGTGTTGACGCATTTGAAGGGCATCAAATCCGCGCCCCAGCATGCCATCGCGGTGGATCGCGCCTGCTGGCAGGGAGAAGCGGTCTGCGCGGTCGTCGCCAAGAGCCGCGCCGAAGCCGAAGACGCCTGCGCGCTGATCGATGTCGACTACGAGCCGCTTACGGCCGTAACCGACGCAGAAACCGCTCTCGACCGCGCCACACCGGTCATCCATCCCGAGCTTGGCGATAACCTGACCTTCGAGCGAGCGCTGGTCGCCGGCGATCCCGACAGAGCTTTCGCCGAAAGCGACACGATCGTGGAAACGACCTTCGTGTTCGGCCGCCATACCGGGGTGACCAACGAGCCCCGCGCCATTATCGCTGACTGGAACCCCGGCGAGCAACGCCTGACGGTGTATCAAGGCACCCAGGCGCCACACATGACGCAGGACATCTTCGCCAAGCACCTCAACCTCGAATCGCATCAGGTGCGCGTCATCACCAAGGATGTCGGCGGCTCGTTCGGCATCAAGGTGCACATCTATGCCGATGAGATGGCGACGGTGGCGCTGTCGAAGCTGCTCAAGCGGCCGGTCAAATTTGTCGCCGACCGCTTTGAAAGTTTCATCACCGACATTCACGCCCGCGATCATCGCGTCCGCGCGAAAATCGGCGTGAAAAACGACGGTACCATCACCGCCTTTGAGATCGACGACCTGACCGGCATCGGCCCGTATTCAGTCTATCCGCGCACCAGCGGCATCGAAGCGAACCAGGTGGTCAATCTGGTCGGCGGCCCTTACGCTTGCCCGAACTACCGCGCCCGAGCCCGCGTCGTTTTCCAGAACAAGAACGTCATGTGCCAATACCGCGCGGTCGGCCATCCGATCGCCACCGCCGTCACCGAGGGTTTGGTCGAGTTGGCGGCGGCGAAAATCGGTATGGACGCGGCCGAGATACGGCGGCGCAATTTGATTGCCGACGACGCCTACCCGGCGGTCGGCGCCTCCGGCATCAAGTTTGAGAAGCTTTCGCATCACGCCTGCCTCGACAAGATTCTGGCGATGATGAACTACGGCAGGCTGCGCGCCGAGCAGGCCGCATTGCGCGATCGCGGCCTCTATCGCGGCATCGGCTTCGCGTCGTTCATCGAGGTCACCAACCCGTCCGCCGCGTTCTACGGCGTCGGCGGCGCGCGTATCTCGGCACAGGACGGCGCAACCCTGCGGCTTGACGCCACCGGCGCCGTGTTCGTCCATTCCGGTGTCACCGAACAGGGCCAGGGCGCCGAGTCGATCCTGGCGCAATGCGTGGCCACCTCGTTCGGCGTGCCAATCGAGCGCGTTCGCGTGGTTACGGGCGACACGGATCATACGCCCTATGGCGGCGGCACCTGGGCTTCGCGCGCCGCCGGCATCGGCGGTGAAGCCGCCTGGCAAGCCGGCAAGGCACTGCGCGCCAACGTCCTTGNTGCCGCGGCCTCGATCCTTCAAGCCGACCCGAAGGCGCTCGACATCCGTGCCGCCAGTATTGTCGATGCCGATACCGGACGCGAGCGGATGCCACTCGAAGAAGTCGCCCGCATCGTCTATTTTCGTCCCGACACGCTGCCGCCTGGCTTTCAAGCCGAGCTCGTGGTGACGCGTCATTACGTGCCGCGCGCGTGGCCGTTCGCCTTCACCAACGGCGTGCAGGCGTCTTATCTCGAAGTCGACACCAAGACCGGGATGGTGAAATTGCTCAAGCACTGGTGCGTGGAAGACTGCGGCACCGTGATCAATCCGCAGCTTGTCGATGAGCAGGTTCGCGGTGGCGTCGTGCAAGGCATCGGCGCCGCGCTCTACGAGCATTGCCTTTACGACGAGACCGGCCAACTTCTCAACGGCAACTTGATGGACTATTTGTTGCCGATGGCAAACGAAATGCCCGACATCGAGGTCGGCCACGTGGTGACACCGACCGCCGATTCCGAACTGGGCGCCAAGGGCGCGGGCGAAGCCGGCACTGCCGGCGCGCCCGGCTCGGTGATGAACGCGCTCAACGACGCGCTCCGCCCTCTCAACGCCGCGCTGCTCGTCGAAATGCCGTTCACGCCGGAGCGCGTGCTCAGAGCACTGGGGCGGGTCTAACTTCGCATTCAGTACAAGCGCAAAAAGGGGACTTGGAATGGCAAGCGGAACGCGCGCCCAATACAAACTCGCGACCTATCAGACTAAGGAAGGGCCGCGAGCCGGGCTCATCATCGGCGACGACGTCTTCGACGCCGCCAAGTTCACCGGCAAAGCGGCCTACGCGACCATCGCCGGCATCCTCGCCGACTGGAAGTCGGCGGAAGGCACGCTGAAAAAGGCAACCGCTGGCGCCGCAAAAAGCCGCGCCAAGCGGCAACCGCTGGCCAAAACCAAATTATTGGCGCCGGTGCCCGCGCCGCCGACGATCTTTTGCGCCGGCGCCAATTATGCCGATCACGCCGCCGCCATGGCACGCAAGGCAGGCCAGCCCGAGCCTGCCGATCCGCACGAACAGGGGCAAAAGCCTTATTTTTTCATCAAGGCGGCGCGCACGCTTGCCGATCCAGGCGCTACTATCAAAGTTGGCGATTATGCCAAACAGCTCGACTGGGAAATCGAGCTCGCGGCCGTCATCGGCCGGCCGGCCAAGAACGTGCCGATCGAAAAAGCCTTGAACTATGTCGCAGGTTATACGGCGGCCAACGATCTCTCCGCGCGCGATCGCGGACGACGACCGGGCGTTGAAGCGACGTCTTTCTTCAAGATGGACTGGATCAAGCACAAAAGCTTTGACGGTTCCTGCCCACTCGGGCCTTGGATTGTACCGGCGAGCGACATCAAAGACCCGCAACAGCTCGGCCTGAAGCTATGGGTCAACGGCGCGCTGCGGCAGGATTCCAACACCAACAAGATGCTGTTCACGCTGGCGGAGCAAATTGCTCATCTCTCGGAGAACATGACACTTCATCCCGGGGACCTTATCCTCACCGGAACGCCGGCCGGCACCGGCGCCGAATCGGGTGAGTTCCTCAAATCCGGCGACGTCATCAAAATCTGGATCGAAGGCATCGGCGCGTTCACAAACAAGATCGCGTAGTCGCACCCAAGTAAGGTACATGCTAAACTCAGCTCATTCCCGCGAAAGCGAATCCAGATGTAATGTTGCATTAGGTTCTCACTTTCGCGGGAACAAGCCGAAAGTGTGAAAGAGCGTGGACGCAATGCCGGAAAAATTCGTCGCCAATATAGCCGACTTCAAGGACGGAGAGCGCCGCATCATTTTCTTCGGTGACAACGAGATCGGCGTTTTCCGCCATGAGGGCGAGTTTTTCGCTTACTCGAATTTCTGTCTCCACCAGGGCGGCCCGGCTTGCGAGGGCCTGACCATCGCCAAAGTCGAAGAGCGCTTGCGCCCGGATAAAACGTCGATGGGGCTCTATTTCTCCGAGAGCGAGATGCACTTCGTCTGCCCCTGGCATGGCATGGAATACAATATCAAAACCGGCGAATGCGCGAGCGACCGCCGGCTGAAACTGAAAAAGTATGAGATCGTCCGCAAGGGAGACGACGTTTATGTCCTCGCCTAAGCGAATAGCCAGGGGCGCGGTGCGCCGCGCGACCAACGCCGCAAGTCGTGGCGGGGCCGCCAAGTCGCCGGCGAAGCCGACCGCCAAAGCAGATAACGGCGCCTCCACCGAGGCGAGACGTCTCGCTGGAGCGATTGAGCGGGGCATCGCCGCCGGCCGGCTCGACCTTCTTTCCGCTGACGCGCTGCAGGCGCTGATCGCGGCCGCCTGCCGCAGCTATGCCGCGCGCCGGCAAGCAGGCGAAGAGTTCACACCGGTTGCGAAAAGCACGGTCTCCGCCACCGACGTCATGATCACGGCCAGCGGGCTTTTGAAGGCCGCCGATCTCAGCACGTTCGAACTCGGCATGTGGCAAGGTTTCACGGGACGATAAGGCGAAGGAAGCTGACATCATGGATCTGATTTCCGATCGCGGCCGCCGCGTTACCGTCGAGGAGCTGAACACCTCGCGGCTATTGGCGCATGCGCGCAAGCAGGCGCACCAGCGGAAATTCGACGACGTACTCATCGTCGATGTCGACGCGCACCACTACGAGAATGAGCACTACGACGAGTTCCTGCCCTACATGGAAAACGACGTGCTGCGCCAGCTCACCATGGCCGGCCGGGGCACCAAGCAGCGTCCGGGGATTGTGCCGATGCCCACTGGCTATCAGGACATGGGCGGCCGGGTGACGCGCTATCCGCTGCGCGGAAGCGAGAAGACCGAAGACGGGCGGCTCCGCGACGTTCAGCTCGGCCATCGCTGGATGGATGCCATGGGCGTCGATTATTCCTGCCTGTTTCCGACCGGCATGCTCAATATCGGGCTGCACCCGCAGAGCGAAATGGAAGTCGAATTGTGCTGGGCCTATAGCCGCTGGGTCACCGAGAAGGTGCTGCCGGAAGGCGATGGCCGCTTCTTTTCGCTGCTGTGCCTGCCGTTTTCCGATCCGGACGCCGCCTTGCGTCACGTCGAAACCTTCGGCGACAGAAAAAACGTCGGCGGCTTCATGGTCACGACGGTGCGCTCCGACATGGGCGTGCACGACAACGTTTACATGAAAGTGTATCGCGCGATTGAGGAACGCGGGCTCTCCATCGCCTTCCACTCCGGCGTGAATTGGAGCGACACCAGCTTCAAGAGCTGCAACCGCTTCATCTCCATCCATGCACTCGGATTCACCTGGTACAACATCGTCAACTGCACCAATTGGGTGGTCAACGGCCTCGGCGAGCGCTTCCCCAATCTGCCGGTGATCTGGATGGAATCCGGCCTCGCCTGGGTGCCGTTCCTGATGCAGCGGCTCGACCACGAATACATGCTGCGGCCGTCCGAGTGTCCGCTCTTGAAAAAGAAGCCGTCGGATTACATGCGCGACATGTATTACTCGTCGCAGCCGATGGAAATTCAGGATTACGGCGCAATGGAAACCACATTCCGCATGATCAATGCGGAGACGCAGCTCCTCTATTCGTCGGACTATCCGCACTGGGACTTCGATCTGCCCTCGACCATCTGGGACCTGCCGTTCCTGTCGGAGAAGGCAAAGCACAACATTTTAGGTGGCACCGCCGCGCGTCTGTTCAAACTGCCGCCGCGCAACGCGAAGCAGAAAGAGAACCTGAAGAAGTTCGGCAACCTCGCGGCCGCGGCGTGAGCGAGCCGCATAAACATGCCATCCGCATCGATCGGACCAAGCCGCTCGCGGCCGAGCCGCATTCGGGGCACAACCGCTATCACCCCGACATCGAGCCTGTGCTCGAAGTCGCTGAAGGCGATGAAGTCGTCCTGGAGACGCGAGACGCGGTCGACGGACAGATCGCGCCCGATTGCAATGTCGCCGAGCTGGCGANGCTNGATCCCGGCCGTATCCACCCACTGACAGGGCCGATCTTCGTCAAGGATGCCGAGGTGAGCGACATGATCGAGGTCGAATTCCTCGACATCGTGCCGCAACCGACCGCGTTCAGCTCAATCGTCCCGGGCCTCGGTTTCTTGCGCGACGTGATGACCACGCCCTTCGTCGTGCATTGGAAGATCCGGGATGGCTGGGCCACGGCCGCTGAAATCCCCGGCGTACGCATTCCGGGCGCGCCGTTCATGGGCATCTCGGCGACCGCGCCGTCGGCGCAAAAGCTCAAGGAGTGGACCGAACGCGAGCAGCGTGCACTGGAGAAAGGCGGCTTCGTTTTTCCGCCGGATGCAGCCGGCGCGGTGCCCGGCGGGCGCTGCGGGCTCGAAGGTTTGCGCACGTTGCCGCCCCGCGAGAACGGCGGCAATTTCGACGTCAAGCAACTGACTAAAGGCGCGAAGCTCTTGCTGCCGGTCTTCACCAAAGGCGCGCTGTTCTCGACCGGGGACGCGCACTTTGCCCAAGGCGACGGCGAGGTCTGCGTCACCGCTGTTGAAATGGGCGCGACCGTCGCCGTCCGCTTCAAGATTCACAAAGGACTGGCGAACAAGCGGACCTTCGCCGGCCCGGTTTTCTCGCATCCAGGCTATTTCGCCGATCCGAAATTCGCCGCGCCGGAAAATTTCCTGGGCGTCATGGGCATGCCGATCAACGCCATGGGGGAAATCGAAAGCGAAAATCTCACGCTCGCCGCGCGTAACGCGCTGCTCAACATGATCACGCTATTGCAGGAGCGCGGCTTTTCGCGCGAGCAGGCTTACGTGATTTGCAGCGTCGCGGTCGACCTTCGCATCTCGAACGTCGTTGACGTTCCCAATTACGTAGTTTCGGCGCTGCTGCCGCAGAGCATCTTCCGCGATTGAGCCTAACCTGCGCCGGTCTCGACGACAGCAGCCAGCAGCGCCGTCAAAGTCAGCGAGGCGGACGCTGAAGGACCTCTGCCACCTGCTCACTTATAACGAGGGGGTCACGCTCGCCGGTTTGCGCAATCTCGATAATCTGCTTAGCGATCAGCTCGGTTACGGGGTCCGATCGGTCGGCCAGACCGAGGGTTTCTAAGCAGTGCTCGTAAGCGGCGACCATCCGGTCGATATCGTCTTGATTGAATGCCGAATGCTGCAACAGACGGTGAATGGTCACGGTTCGCCGCTCCTTGACGCCTGAAATGGGCGGGAGCGATAGCCTTCCCCATTACTGCCATCCCTTTTGCGGCCAGTAACGGGATGCGCTTAAACTAGGGCCGATGAACGCAATCTGAATTGGGGCCGGATGCCGTCTACAAGGAACAAATCGCCACAAGACCTGCGCAGCTACCGTTGGCTCGGGCGCGAAGACCTGCGGACCTTCGGCCATCGCTCGCGTTTGCAGCAATTGGGTTATGACCACGCCGATTGGGTGGGCAAGCCCGTCATCGGCATCCTCAATACCTGGAGCGACATCAACGCCTGCCACGGGCACTTGCGCGCGCGGGCCGAGGACGTGAAGCGCGGCGTTTGGCAGGCTGGCGGATTTCCCCTGGAGCTGCCGGCAATGTCGCTCGCTGAACCATTCGTCAAACCTTCGACCATGCTCTATCGGAACTTTCTCGCCATGGAGTGCGAGGAACTATTGCGCAGCCATCCGATCGACGGAGCTGTGCTGATGGGCGGCTGCGACAAGACAACGCCGGGCCTCGTCATGGGCGCGATTTCCATGGGCCTGCCTGCGATCTATGTGCCGGCCGGACCGATGCTGCGCGGCAATTGGCGCGGACGGACGCTCGGTTCCGGCTCGGATGTCTGGAAATATTGGGACGAGAAGCGCGCAGGAAAAATCGGCGAAGCCGACTGGAGCGAGATCGAGAGCGGCATCGCGCGCTCGTTCGGCACCTGTATGGTGATGGGAACTGCCGCGACCATGATGGCTATCACCGAAGCGCTGGGACTTTCACTACCCGGCGCCTCGTCGATTCCGGCCCCGGACGCCAATCATCCGCGGATGTGCGCGGCTGGCGGCCGCCGCATCGTCGACATGGTCTGGGAAGATTTGACCCCGGACAAAATTCTGACGCCGGCGGCCTTCGACAACGCCATCCGCGTGCACATGGCGCTCGGCGGCTCGACCAACGCCATCATCCACGTCATCGCCATGGCGCGTCGCGCCGGCGTCGCGCTCGACATGCAACGCTTCGACGAGATTTCGCGGCAGGTGCCGGTCATCGCCAACATTACCCCATCAGGCAAATATTTGATGGAGGATTTTTTCTATGCTGGAGGGTTGCGCGCGCTGATGGCGGCGATGAGCGATCTCCTCGATCTGTCCAGCATCACTGTTACCGGGCGGCCGCTGCGTGACAATATTGCTGGCGCCGAAACGTATCTGCCCGATGTCATTCATCCGCTGTCGGCGCCGCTTTACCCGGAGGGAGCGACAGCGGTGCTGACCGGCAATCTCGCTCCGCGCGGCTGCGTCATGAAGCCCGCCGCAGCCGACAAGCGCCTGTTGCAGCATCGCGGCAGGACCATCGCGTTCGAAAGCTACGAGCACATGGCGCGCGAGGTCGAGCGCGACGACCTCGACATAACGCCCGACGACGTCATGGTTTTGAAGAATTGCGGCCCCAAAGGCGGGCCCGGTATGCCGGAATGGGGTCAATTGCCGATTCCGAAGAAGCTCCTCAAGGCCGGCGTTCGCGACATGTTGCGCGTTTCCGACGCACGCATGAGCGGCACGAGCTACGGCGCGTGCATCTTGCATGTGGCGCCGGAAAGCTTCATCGGTGGCCCACTCGCGCTGGTCAAAACCGGCGACGAGATCGAGATCGATGTGCCGGCGCGCAAGATTCATCTGCACGTCACCGACGATGAAATTTCGCAACGCCGAGCAGCATGGACGCCGCCACCGCCACGATATGCACGGGGCTACGGCGCAATGTATTCGGCTCACATCGGCCAAGCCGATGAGGGGTGTGATTTCGATTTCCTTCAGGGCCGCGAGCCAACGCCTGAGCCGGAGATTCACTGACCGTCATCATTCTGCGGCGCGCGACTGGGCGCGAACCGAACTACACGTGAGGGAAAATAGCATGGCGGTCCGTAGTACAATCGGCGCGGTGTTTGCGCTTCTCGCGGCGCTTTTGCTGACCGCCCTACCCGCTCACGCCCAAGGCCCGGCGTTCCGCGTCGATCCCTACTGGCCGAAACCGCTGCCGAACAATTGGATTCTCGGCCAGGTCGGCGGCATTTCCGTCGACGCCTCGGACAATATCTGGGTATTCCAGCGGCCGCGCTCGCTGACCGATGACGAGAAGGGCGCGACGCTTAATCCGCCGCGCTCGAAGTGCTGTGCGCCGGCGCCTTCGGTGTTGGTGTTCAATCAGTCTGGCGAGGTAGTAAAATCGTGGGGCGGCCCGGGCGATAATCTCGGCTATGACTGGCCGGCCAACGAGCACGGCATTCTCGTCGATAACAAAGGCTTTGTCTGGCTGTCCGGCAACGGCAAGACCGACATGATGGTGCTCAAGTTCACCACCGACGGCAAATTCGTCACCGAAATCGGCAAGAGCGGCCCGTTGACTTCGAGCTCCGACTTGACCCAGTTCGGCCAAGTTGCCGCGCTCGAATACGACAAGAGCGCTAACGAGATCTATGCCGCCGATGGTTATGGCAACCATCGCGTGGCCGTGCTCGATGGCGACACCGGCGCGATCAAGCGCGTGTGGGGCGCTTACGGCAAGCCGCCGACCGACGACAAGCTGCCGCCCTACGACCCGGACGCACCGCAATTCGCCAACCCGGTGCATTGCATTGCGCTTGGCAAGGACGGATTCGTTTACGTCTGCGACCGCACCAACAATCGCGTGCAGGTGTTCAGCAAGGACGGCAATTTCGTGCGCCAGTTCGTCTTCGAGCCGAAAACGCAAGGACCCGGCTCGGCCTGGGGTCTCGTCTTCTCGCCGCTCGACAAGCGGCAAAATTATTTCGTTCTCATCGACGGGACCAACAATGTGATCGAGACGGTGCGCCGCAAGGACGGCGCTGTGGTCGGAAGCTATGGACGTCCCGGACGCGGCGCCGGCGAATTTCACTGGGTTCATGCCGCCAAGTTCGATTCGCGCGGCAATCTCTATACCGGCGAGGTCGATACCGGCAAACGTCTGCAAAAATGGGTGCCGGCGGAATAGAGCTGCTGCGCCGTTTATTTGGCCGGGAGGATGACGGCGCGGCACTCTCCGAAACCGATGCGCCGATAGCCTTCCCGTTGCGCAAAGCCGCGAAAAATAATCTCGTCGCCGTCCTCGATAAATCCGCGTGTTTCGCCCGACGGCAGCGTCAACGGCTCACGGCCCCGGGCTGTCAGTTCGAGCAGGCTGCCCCAACTCTCCTTCTCTGGTCCGGATATGGTTCCAGAACCAATCAGGTCGCCAATTTCGAGGTTGCAGCCGTTGCTCGCATGATGCGCCACCATCTGCGCCACGGTCCAATACATGGACGCAAAGTTGGTTTGGGTCAGACGAAGCGGCGTGGTGCCGGCGCCCCGCATGGCCTCCGTTGCCAGGTACGCTTCCAGCATGACGTTGAGGCCGCCTTCCGCCCGATCAGCCGCGTCATCGAGATGCGGCAGCGGTTGCGGATCGCCGGCCGGCCGGGAAAACGCAGCCGTCCGAAACGGCGCGAGCGCTTCCGCAGTGACAACCCAGGGCGATACGGTGGTGGCGAAATTCTTACCGAGAAACGGACCGAGCGGTTGATACTCCCAACCCTGCACGTCGCGCGCCGACCAGTCGTTGAGCAGGCAAAAGCCGAAAATGTGCTCGGCCGCGTTGCCAACCGGGATGGTTTCGCCAAGCCTCGTCGGCACGCCGACGTAGAAGCCGAGTTCGAGCTCGAAATCGAGATTGCGCGAGGGGCCGTAAGTCGGAACATCCTCGTTCGCAGGCTTGCGCTGACCCTGCGGCCGCTTCACCGCCGTGCCGCTCACTCGAATTGACGAGGCGCGCCCGTGATAGGCAACCGGAACGTATTTGTAATTCGGCAATAACGGGTTCTCCGGCCGAAATGCCCGCCCGGCATTGGTGGCGTGAAAAACGGATGCGTAAAAATCGGTAAAGCCGCCGATTGCAACCGGCAGCATCAATTCCGCTTGCGCCATTGGCGTCAAATGCCGCTCCAGCCGGGCGTCTTTTTGATCGGCGCTCAAAGCCCGCGAAAGCGATAAGCGCAGCGTCGACCACGCTTCGGGGCCAAGCGACATCAATTGATTGAGGTGTGGACCTGCGCAGTTTCGCGCCGCGGCCGCCGCCGGACCGTCGAAGCAAGACGCGGCAGCGGCCACATCGAGAATTTGATCGCCGATCGCCACCCCGATGCGCTGAGTCGCACCCGGCGCGGGACAATATGCACCGAATGGAAGATTCTGAATCGGAAACTCGGCATCCGCTGCGTTCGCATTGGCAACAAAGCTTTGCCGGGCCGGATCGTGTGTTTCGTTGAGAGCGTTTGTCATTTCAATATCGCAATCCAAACATCAGGAGGAAACCTCGTGGGCATGCAGCTCCCGCCGGCGCTGGTTGTCGCCCTGCCGCCTCTTCGCTTCCGCATCAATCGCGCGGGCGAGCTCGGAATGATGCGCCATGACAGTGCGAAAATCCGCCAAGTCGAGAACCAATAGCGTCGAGGAATTGGTGGTGGAGACGTTCGCCGTGCGGGTCAAATCGCCGAGCAAGGCGAGCTCGCCGAAAAAAGCGCCGGCCCCCAGGCGGATGGGCGCCGGTTCGACGTCGACCTCCACCTCGCCTTCCGCGATAAAGTACATGCAGTCACCGACTTTGCCCCGGCGAATGACGGCGGTCCGCGCCGGGACTTCAACGCGACGCATCATGTGGGTGATCTCGGTGATCGCCGAGGGATCGAGCGTCTGCAGAAACGGCACCTTGCTGACCAGATCCCAAGTCTGGATGAAATTGCGACGCCGGTTTTCCGCGGCAAACCCGGTGGCCAAAATGCCGGTCCACAATCCAAAAGTGGCGATTCCGCAGATCATGACCATGGCGCCGAGCAGACGACCGAGCGCGGTGAGCGGCACCTCGTCGCCATACCCCGTCGTCGTCAGCGTCTCCACCGCCCACCACAGCGCCGCCGGGAGCGTTCCGAACACCTGCGGCTGATTTTGACGCTCAAGGGCGTACATCGCGGCGGATGCCAGAAATAGCGCGATGAGGAACAGCACCAGCACGCTGGCAAGGGCGTTTGCCTCGACGACAAAGACGCGGCCAAGCTGCGCGAAACCCGGCGAGTCCTGAGTGAGCTTGAGCACCCACAATGCCGCCAAGAGCCAGGCGGTTTCGGGGGTTATTCCGCAAACAAGCGCAAGCGGCACCGGAACAATGCTGAGAACGTCGATGACGCCGGCCGGTGTGCCCAAATAGCTGCGCGCTCTTCCCGCGCGCCGTGCGGCGCTTATGCGGACGATGCCGTCGAACACAAAATAACCGAGACAGAGCCATAGGCCGATATTCAACCAGAGGCCGAACGAACCGCGCAAATCGGGTACGGTCAGCATGGTCATGCCGAGGAGGCCTGCTCCCAGAGCCACGTAACGCGTCATCGCCGACACCACAAAACGGCGGATCGATGCCGTATACCGGGAGAAAGCGGAAACAGCGCCAGACATTGGCGGGCTCACCGTCTGATTGCCTGCATGCCGCCAAATTACGCTGTCAGAGCTTACCCCGCCAGCCGAAATTGCACGATCGGAGCTGGCCCCCGTTAGCCAAATAAGCAGGCGATGCTATCGTGAACGCGCATAGGCTAAAGAAATTACGAAGTAAGAATTTTTCCAAGCAGCCTTTGGCTGCGGCCCGTTAAGGTACATGGAGGAAGTCCATGCACTGGACTGATTTGATCAACAGTACCGCGTCGCTGTTTATCGTCGCCACCGCTTCTACCAAAACGATGGTGCCGCTCCGAAGCCTCGCAATCATCGCTAATTGTTTTTTGATCGTATACTTCGCGCTGGCGCACGCGTTCCTTCCACTGCTGTTGCAACTATTCGCCCTGCCTATCAACGCCTATCGCCTTTACCAAATGCTCGTCCTGATCCGCCGGGTGCGCGAAGCCGTTCGAAGCAAACCTTCGCTGGACTGGCTCAAGCCGTTCATGTCTGAACGGCATTTTAGAAAGGGCGATCTCCTGTTTGCCAAGGGCGAGCCGGCCGACGACATGTTCTGTACTGTGACGGGACGTTATGTGCTGGTCGAGCTCGGCGTCGAGGTCGAGCGAGGTGAAGTCGTGGGCGAGCTCGCGATGCTTTCGCCGGACAATAAGCGCACTGCGACACTCGAATGCATCGAAGACGGCAAAGTTCTGTCGATCACCTATGAGCAGGTCGAGGAGCTGTATTACCAGAACCCGACGTTCGGCTTCTATTTTCTGCGCTTGGCAACGGCGCGTTTGTTCGACAACGTCGCCCGGCTCGAGGGCGAGCTGGCCCGCCGGGCCCCGGCTGTCCAGCCATGAACTTTAGCCCTACATCGCCACGATCGGCTGCGCGCCGAGCATCGGCTCACGCGGCGCCACGCCAGCAAACAGCGACCCCTCATTGAACCATGACGCGGGCGCAGGATGCCCCCACAAGGTTTGCCGCCGCGGATCAAGCAGCGACCAGCGGATCGGCGCGTGATCGCGATCGACGGTCAGATAATCGGAAGTAAACAACTCCACCCGGTGCCCGTCCGGATCGCGCACGTAGAGGAAGAACGCATTGGAAATGCCATGGCGGCCCGGTCCGCGCTCCATATTGGCGAGATAGCCGCTGGACGCCATCACGTCGCAAATGTGGACGATATCGAGCACGCCCGGCGTCCATAATCCGATGTGATGCAGGCGCGGGCCGAAGCCATTGGTGAACGCAAGATCGTGCACATTGCCTTTGCGGTGCATCCATACCGCCCAAAGCTTTGCGTCGTCACCGTCCGTTTCGGTGTACTCGGTCAGGCGGAAACCGAGCTCACGGTAAAAGTCATAGCTCTGCTGGACGTCCGGCGTGAAGCAATTAAGATGGTCGATGCGTTGAATGCGCGCGCCGCGATGCGCTTCATATTTCTGCAGCATGCTTTCAGCTCGATCCATTTGCGCGCAGAGGTCGAGCGGCATGCCTAGCGGGTCGGCGGTTCGCAAGGTGCGGCCTTGGTGCGGTATATCCGGAAAGGCGGCCGGCAGGTTGCGGCGGCCGAACCAGAATGCGGCGCGATCGAGGTCCTCTTCGCTCGCAACCCTAAAACCGAGCGCGCTGACTTCAGCCTCGCGGGATCGGCGCAAGACGATCGAATGGTGGCCCCTCTCCTCTATGCCGCGGAGATAGAGGGCGTCCTTGCTTTCGTCGCTGACCAAAAGCCCAAGGCAATCGACATAAAAGGCGCGGGAGCGGCCGAGATCGCTCACGCCCAGTTCGACATGGCTCGCACGTACAACGTTGAAAGGCGGGTCGAAGACCGGATCGCTGAGGGGCATGCGCTATCGCCGTTGACGGTTGGTGCGGCGACTTCTAACACATCGCCCGGAGGGGAAGCGATATGCGGCTTGCAAGCTACAAAATGCGCGGCCGGCCGAGCTTTGGCGCGGTCGTAGGCGACGGCGTCGTCGATTTGCGCTCGCGGTTGAGCCGGTTCACCAGCCTGCTCGATGTGCTTCGCGCCGGCGCCCTGGATGAAGCTGAGGCGGTAATCGGCGGCGTACGCCCTGATCTGCCGCTTTCGGAAGTCGAACTGCTGCCGCCATTGGCGGCGCCTGAGAAAATTCTCTGTGTCGGCATCAATTATGCCAACCGCGGCAAAGACTACGACCTCGCCGAGAACCCCAAATATCCGAGCATGTTTTACCGCGCTCCCAATTCGCTTGTCGGGCACGGTCAAAACCTCGTCAGGCCGAAGGTTTCCGAGCAGCTCGACTATGAGGGCGAGATCGCCATGGTCATCGGCCGCGAATGCAAAAACGTCGCCAAGGAAGCGGCACTCGAAGTGATCGCCGGGCTGACGTTATGCAACGAAGGTACGATCCGCGATTGGCTCCGTCACGGCCGGTTCAACGTCACCCAGGGCAAGAACTTCGACGCGAGCGGCAGCATCGGGCCGTGGATCCAAACCGACATCGACTTAACGAAACCGTTGCACCTGATTGTGCGCAAAAATGGCGAAGTCACGCAGGATGAGACCACGGACAACATGGTCTTCACCTTCGCCGATCTGATTGTCTACATCACGACCGTCATGACCTTAAAGCCGGGCGACATCATCAGCACCGGCACGCCGGTTAGAAAAGATTCCAAGCCGGGAACCGCTATTTGGCTGAAGCCCGGAGACGTTATTGAGATTGAATGCCCGGACATCGGCGTGCTGCGCAATCCTGTCGCCGACGAGGCGTGAACGGGACGATGCGCGCGGCTTGCGTCATCGGCTGGCCGGTCGAGCATTCGCGCTCACCGCTCATTCATAATTATTGGCTCAATCGCTACGGCATCTCAGGAGTGTACCGCCGCGAACTTGTGCCCCGAGAAGAATTTGCATCCTTCGTCCGATCGCTGCCGGAACGCGGCTATGTCGGAGCCAATGTGACGGTGCCGCACAAGGAAGCCGCCTTTGCATTGTCAGAGGCCGACGAGCGAGCGCGCGCGGTGGGCGCGGTCAACACNCTGTGGTTCGACGGCGGTGTTTTGCGCTCGACCAATACCGACGTCGAAGGCTTCCTCGCCAATTTGGACGCCTGCGCGCCGCAATGGGAGCGCGGCGACGGCAACGCGATCGTGCTCGGCGCCGGCGGCGCGGCGCGCAGCGTCATTCACGGTCTTCTGGCGCGCGGGCTCCCGCATATCGCCGTCGCCAATCGCACGGCCGCCCGCGCCGAAGCGATGNGCCAGACTTTCGGCGCGCGGGTGCGGCCGATCCACTGGGAAGAGATCGGGACCGCGCTTTGCGACGCAGCGCTCCTGGTCAACACCACGACGCTCGGCATGAAGGGGCAACCCGCCCTCGCAATCGAGGTCGCCCGCTTGCCTGAGCACGCCATTGTCGCCGACCTCGTCTATGTGCCGGTTCTCACCCCGCTTCTTTCGGCTGCGAAAAGCCGCGGTCTTCGTACGGCCGATGGGCTCGGCATGCTCCTGCACCAAGCCGTCCGCGGCTTTGCGCTCTGGTTCGGCACGACGCCTGAGGCGACACCTGAGCTTCGCGCCATGGTCGAAAAGGACCTCGGTGCTTCGCGGTGAAACATCGCTACGATAAAGCCGGGATAACGCAGTTGTGTCCGCGGCTGTCAAACGACATCCGTTAGCATCCGCACCGCAGACTGAAATCTGTATTCAACTGGGAGGGTGAACATGACAGGGATGACATGGAGGACGGTGGGCGCGAGCGCTCTTGCCCTCCTCTTCGCGAGCTCGATGGCGGCGGCGCAAGCGCCTCTGCGCGTGCGCGGCACCATCGAGAGTGTCGACGGCCCGAACTTGAGCGTGAAAGCG
>JGI12635J15846_10000416_pt1 | contig 35868 bp, 26 predicted proteins | sample BlaSpr_A8_OM2_M2_FD_15846 | JGI IMG/M metagenome (IMG submission 15846)
CCCCAGCCAGTGAACCCTGCGGCCGGTTGCATAGGCTCGACCGGCCGGACTCGTCGCCACGAGGTCGATCCACTCGCCGTCGGCGTCGACCAGGACTTCGCTTGCACCATCCACATTCAAGTGGATAAGCCTGCCATCGTCGCCGCCACTGAGAAATCCTCCCTCAGGGTCGGCAGCTAGTGCGAGGCAGGTGCCTTCGTGCACGCTGAAGCGGGCCAGCGGCGCGGCGGGTTCCTGCGGCTGGACGAATTCGACACCGCCGCCCTGACGCGGCTTGAGCCCTGGGCCGCCACGCCATTCAGCAACCGCGAGCGCCAGCGTGCCGTCACCCAGCGCGAATCCGGCATTGAGTCCGGCGGCGTCCCAGGCGACAGCAACCACCGGGGCCTCCGTCACCCAACGGGCCCCAAGCAACTCGATCAAAGGCGGCGGCGCATTCATGAGTCGGTCTTGCAGTGCCCGATACTCTCCCGCAATCCACGCCGATCGAGATTGCGGCCGATGAACACCAGCCTGCTATCGCGTACTTCGTCCACTCGCCAGGGCCGGTCGAAATCCGTGTCCATGGTCATATGCACTCCCTGGAACACAAAGCGCCGGTCCGATCCCGCCAGGTCGACGATCCCTTTGGCTCTCAACAGATCCTGGCCTTGCTCGACCACCAGTTGCTGCAGCCACGATAGGAACCGGCTGCGTTCCAGTGGCTTTTCGACGTGCAGCGACACGCAATCTATGCCATGGCTGTGACGGCCGAGACTAACGGAGATATGGCGAAACGGCCGCTCATCACGGGGCGGCTCGTTGGCGCCGCCTGGGGACGAATCAAGATGCAGGCGCTTGAGATCGAACGCACCTCGATCCAGCAGCGTAGCAAGCGGCACTGCGCAGCGAACACTGTGCAGCAACTCCGCAGTGGGGTTGATACCTCGTATGGCCGCCTCTACCGAAGCCAGGCCAGTTGCATCGACGAGGTCGGTCTTGTTGAGCAGTACGGTGTCCGCCTGCGCCAGTTGCTCCGCGGCCTCACGGCTGTCGGCCAGACGTGCTTGCAGGTGCAGCGCGTCGGCCACGCAAATCACGCTGTCGAGCCGCGTGCGCTGACGAATGACATCGTCGACAAAGAATGTCTGAACCACCGGCGCGGGGTCCGCCAATCCCGACATTTCTATCAGGATGCCGTCGAAGCCGCCCTTGCGTTTGATCAGCCCCGACACTACGCGGATCAGGTCCCCGCGCACTTTGCAGCACACGCAGCCGTTGTTCAGTTCAACTACCTCGTCTTCCGCGCCAACGACAAGACCCCCATCGATGCCGAGTTCACCGTATTCGTTGACGATCACCGCATAACGCCGGCCGTGCTGCTCGCGCAGGATGCGATTGAGCAGAGTAGTCTTGCCGGCACCAAGAAACCCGGTAAGCACAGTGACCGGTATTCGATTCATTGCACATCTCCCGGTTGCTTGTCAGACCCCGCCGTGTCGAAATTGGCCAGCTCGTTCTCGAGCCAGTCACGCTCGGCTTCAATAGCCTGCAGCTCTTTTTCTGAGACGCTCAACCGCTCCCGCAATTGCGCGATATCCCGCGTCCGGTCCGGCGTGGCGCCTTCGTGCTTCTCGCACGCCAGCGCACACGCCAACTCGATCTCAGCGCCGGCGCACCGGTTTTCGCCGCGCAAGTAGCGGGAATTAACCTCGGTCAGCGCGATGACCAATCGCACACGCTCGGGAATCGGCATTGGATTTTGCTGCGACGCCACGGTGCTCTCCCTGTCGGATCCATCGCTATGGAATCAGCACCGCGCGGCCCCTGACCTTGCCGTGATGCAGGTCCTTGAGCGCCTGGTTCGCCTCGCTCAAACGGTATTCCTTCGTCGCCAGATGAACCAGTCCACGATCGGCCAACGCCATCAACTCGACCAGTTCGGGATAAGTACCGACCAGATTGCCGACGATGGTTTTCTCGCTGGTGATCATGTCGATAGTCGGTAACTCGATCTTCCCGCCATAACCGACGATGTAATAGAACCCGCCGTTGCGCGTCATGGCAAGGCCTTTGGCGACCGCATCGCCTTCGCCGACAAAATCGATGACCGCCTCCGCGCCATTGCCGCTCGTCAACTCGAGCACGCTTTGCACTTCGTCGCCGCCGCCCTTGACCGTATGGTGCGCACCGCATTCCTTGGCCAGTTGCAGCGCGGTTTCCGAGCGGTCGACCACGATGATTTCCGCAGCGCACAAGGCCTTCAATACCTGGATGCCGATGTGCCCCAGGCCGCCGGCGCCAATCACAACGGCGAACTGGCCGGGCAGCAGATGGCGCGACGCCTTCTTGGCAGCGCGGTAAGCGGTCAATCCAGCGTCGGTATAAGGCGCGACATCCTTGGGCGCCAGCGACTTCGGCAGCTTGATCAGCGAACGCTCGCCCGTCAGCAGATATTCGGCATAACCGCCGTTGGCATTGATGCCTGGGAAACTGCTGTCGGTCGCATGCATGTCGTCGCCGCGCCGGCACGCCAGGCAGTGACCGCTGGTCACGAGCGGATGGCAGATCACGGCATCGCCCACCTTGACGCTCTCCACCGCGGATCCCACCGCCTCGACCCAGCCGGCATTTTCGTGGCCCATGATGTAGGGCAACGCCACGTCGACCTTGCTGCGCCAAATGCCTTCGACAACGTGCAGATCGGTGCGGCAGACACCGGCACCTCCTATACGCACGATCACGTCGGTGGCTCGCCCGATCTTCGGATCCGCGACGTCCTCGTAACGCACGAACTCGTCACGGGTCAATGATTCGTCGTACTCATGCAGCACTGCAGCTTTCACGTTTTGTCTCCTTGTCACGGCTTGTAGGTAAACTTGCCGGCCTATAAATCAAATGGCCAGCTCTTCGGCGGCGAAGGAAGGTAATCGACGGATCGTGATGGCGCATCCGCCAGCAAGCAAGCCCGCAGCCGCGCTGTCGGCGCGTGGGTTACGCCCGACGCTCGTTCGAAAATCGTCAACCGGCCGGCTCGCCGGCTCCTCCAACGCGTTTTTATCGCTGTTGTTTATGCAATCTCTGTGCCGATGACGCTTAACCCGCCACAGCAGGGCCTGACTGCCCGGCGGACAAAAGGAAAGTGACTGACTGGATAGCCGCTCCGGCCCGCTTGGGAATTCGCCCACTGTCGCAGAATCGGACGCCTGACCAAGCGGTGGCTAGCGCATGTGTCTCGAAATGAGACATATGAGCGCCGCCATTGAAGGGGCACAGCGGGACTCAGGCCCGCCCGGGATCTGCAGGCCGCCCAAAACGCCGCCAATGAAATTCAAACGGCGTATTCGTTTGCTTCAACCGGCCCACAGGTGCCGCCGAGCGTGTATCGCGTCATCGATTGAGCTTCACGAAAACGAGGTCAATCGCCCCTCGTTTTCGCTTCAACATTGCGGCTTCTACTCGGTCTCATTTCCGTAAGAACTCCGAACGGACGGCTCCGATTGCTCTGCGCAAATGGCAAGTCCAATTACTTCGCCGCGAGCTTCCCCGCGATCTGCGCCACGTGACGACCCTGAAAGCGTGCTATAGCCAGCTCGTTGTCGCTTGGCTGTCGCGAGCCGTCACCCTTGGTCAGGGTCGATGCGCCATAGGGCGAGCCGCCCGATATTTCGTCCATGTTGAGCAGACCCGGTTCGGAATAAGGCACCCCGACGATCACCATGCCCTGATGGAGCAGCGTGCTATGGAAGCTCGTGATCGTGGTCTCCTGTCCGCCATGCTGGCTTGCGGTGCTGGTGAACACGCTGCCCACCTTGCCGATCAAGCCGCCGCTCATCCATAACCCGCCGGTCTGATCGAGGAAATTGCGCATCTGCGCGCACATGTTGCCAAACCGCGTGGGCGTGCCGAAGATGATGGCGTCAGCTTGCACCAGTTGCTCGACCGTAGCCACGGGAACATGCGCAAACGCCGCTCGCGCTGCCTTGGCACCACTCTTTTCCAATACCTCATCGGGCATCAGTTCAGCAACCTGATGGAGCGAGACCTCTGTGTCCGCCACCTCGCGCGCTCCCGCGACAATGGCCTCCGCCATCCGATAGATGTGTCCATACATGCTGTAGAACACTACTTGAACCTTGACTGTCATGGCATCTCTCCTGGGTCGTCATGTCAGGCCACGCTCCGCGTCGCCAGCAGCGCTTTTGCCACGGCTTCCGACGACGCGGGATTCTGGCCGGTAATCAGGTTGCCGGCGACAACGACATGGGATTGCCAGTCCGGTCCCTTCGAATACTTGCCCCCATTCTTCTTCAATATGTCTTCAACGAGGAAAGGCACCACTTGGGTCAGGCCGACGGCCTCCTCTTCCGAATTGGCAAAACCAGTCACTGCCTTGTCCTGCACAAGTGGGGAACCATCTTGCGCCTTTGTATGGCGTAGCACGCCGGGAGCATGGCAAACCGCGGCGACAGGTTTACCGTCCGCATACATGGCTTCGATCAATGCGATCGACTGCGAATCTTCCGCCAGATCCCACAACGGACCATGCCCGCCGGGATAAAACACGGCGTCGTAGTCTGCGTTCGAGACAGTCGAGAGCTTCATAGTGCTTGCTAAAGCGGCCTGCGCGTTCTTATCGCTCTTGAAACGCCGTGTGGCGTCGGTTTGCGAATCCGGATCGTCGCTCTTGGGATCGAGCGGCGGCTGCCCGCCTTTGGGGGATGCGAGTGTAATCTCGACGCCTGCGTCCTTGAACACGTAATAAGGGGCGGCAAATTCTTCTAGCCAGAAGCCGGTTTTCCGGCCGGTATTGCCGAGTTGGTCGTGTGAAGTCAAAACCATCAGAAGTTTCATAACAATCTCGCGAGTCTGTTCGGTTTGCGTTACAACGAACGCAGCCCGGCGTTGTCGAACACCAGGATATCCAGGCAGTATAGGCACAACCGTATTCAACCAGGTACGCGATTATCTAAACTGTTCTACCAACAGCGCTATCGCTTTTGCGGCCCGCGTGTCGGTGACTAAGCGCGGTGTAACGAGATTGAACTCGACGCTGCGACCAATCAGGACGGCTGGTCGTTGCCATTATGTTCGTGGAGCGGATCAGGGCTCTTCTGAGTCGAGCGCAGCACGCCCGCGCTGTCGAAATAGAAGTGGAAGAGCTGGTACCACACGTCGTCCTCCAGATAGCGATAACTCCATACTTCGCGCTTCATCAACGGGAAGTAAGCCGTCTCCTCCGGTCGGCCGAAGTTGATCAGGACGTCATTCTTCGTCCACTTGCCGGGCTCCGCGCGGTAGAACTCGCTCGGCTGCAGCACTTGCCGGACGCTGATCACCTTGCCGGTCGCGTCGATGTCCGCAGCCGTGGTGAATTCGCCCCAAGGCTGCGTCGGCCACATCAGTCGCTTCGAGCCACCAGGCAGCTCGTAGACCTCGCGCGGCTGGCCCAGCTTAGCAAGCACGGCCGCTTCCTGTTCACCCGCCTGGAAGCCCTGCCAGGGCTGCGCGCAGGCGCCTAGCGCGAGCACCGCCGCGCAGGCCAGCACGATGCGTGCGCGATATGCCCGACGCAATGCGGGGCTGTTTATTTTCGACTCGCGGGACGCCATGTCAAAACTCCTTAGATACGTTCCTTACATACGTTCATCCATGGACTTTTGACACGCGGCATGGAAAAAGATTTGGAAGAATTCCGGATGAAGTGTTGGTTGGCCTATCGACGGAATTTAAATCGATAGCGGCGGCCGGAAAACGACGACCGTGATTTACGATTTGGCACCCGTTTAGCGCTCTTCATCAAGCGATCTTACGCGAGCCTATCAACACCATGACAAGGCCCTCGCAGGCCTTACCGCGACAGAAACGTCTTTTTCATAGCAACTCAAACTCGCAAGTTGTGAGGGCGAGCGGCGTGCCGTTCCTGTAAACCTCACGCCAACGTATCGGCGAGCATTTCTTCGTCTTCCACTAGCAACAGCCGCAATGTCGTTGCCTCGTCACGAGGGGTTCGTGGGAGCGTCAGTGGCCTTGTCTTCAACTACTTCGCATTCCAGATTAAGTGACTGACCGGATGCCCAGTTTAAATTGGAGCCAAGTGGATTGATCCTTACGCACTATCTTTATTACATTGTTATTACACACACCTGACGCAGCGACGCGGCAATTCCAGGCGATAGCGCCGCCATAAGGTTCGCTTAAGGGTTTTCACCTACATTAGTCAACTCGGACGACAGGCTAAGAACCTGCCAGTCGACGCTTGTCCATTCACCTCACAGGAATTCTCCATGCTCAAACCTCTGATTTCCGCGTCGCTTGTCGCGATGACTTTTGTTGTCCAAAGCTTGGCATTTGCGCAAGTCACCCAACCTGTAACCCGGGCACAAGTGGAAAATGAGCTTGCGCAGCTGCGGCAAGCCGGCTACCGGCCCTCTACCGACAAAAACGGTTACCCCGACAACATCCAAGCCGCCGAAGCTCGGCTTCGTGCTCAAGATGGCGTTGCAAATACCTCGTACGGACCGATGGAACAAGGCTCGGTGTCAAGTTCCAATTCCGGACCGGATACTCAAGCGACCCGCGCACGCGCCGCATCGAATTGACGCGCAATCCGCTCCATGACAACACGCTCTTCGATCACGTCACTCGAATCAAGCACGTGCAGCCAGGGGGATCCTCCGCATTAAATCCCCTTGACGCGAGGATCTCGACAACGACTACGGCACCTCGGCAATCCACAGTCGTCCGGGATAAAGAGATGGTCGGCAACAGCCCCGGGTACCGGTTCGCCTCAGAACTTGTGCGTGATACCCAAGATGACCGCTACTTGATTAGGCGTGCCCGAACTCGACTCGAGGTCGCCCACTGTTCCGCCCGCGGCTACCAAGGCGCTACCGTCCGAGCTGAATGTGGTACCGCGCGCGTGAGAGTAGGCACTGATCGCATATAAAGTGGTTCGCTTCGACAAGAAATACTCTGTCCCTACGGCAACCGTGTGATACGTAGCCGACGATGCGCCGCTCGATCTCATGTAGGTGTACCCAGCATTCACGACCATGGCTGGCGATATTTGGTACTGCAGTGAAGTCGCTCCGGTGTTGAACGTTTCAGTCCTGTTGAAAGCGGCCAATTTCACGTAAGGCTTCCACTGCGCATTGCTATACCGGATATTGGCAGTAAAAGGACCGATCACGTACTGCGCTGCGACGTGGAAAATTGAACGCGATCCAACGAACGGGACGCTACCGAACAGTGGCGTCACAGAATTGTTGTGCGTCTGATCCGCCGTACCTACACCGGCTGCACCGTCATTTTTTGCAAAGATGTAGCCGGCTGCCAAACTCAAGGGGCCTCGGGTGTATGCCGCCGCCGCAGAAGAAGTCTCCTGGGACGAGACACTGCCCGGTACGCCGCCCAATCCATACATCAATTCATACTGAAGCCCGCCGTACGTCGGGCTTGTGTACTTGATGGAGTTGTCGACGCGAAAGGTGTTGTCATTGTTGTCCGCGTCGCCTGGAGTCGAAAACGCAGGCCCATAGCCATCGGCTGTGAGTGGCTGAACCAGATCGACCGTCGGATCGAGTTGTCGACCGATTGTCACAGAGCCAAGGGAGTTGGACGCAAGCCCTACCCACGCGTTCTTGCCGAACTCGCGTCCGCCTTGCTTCAGCGCGCCGGTATTGATATCAAATCCATTTTCGAGGTTAAAGATTGCCTGGAAGCCTCCTCCAAGATCTTCCTTGCCCTTCAACCCCCATTGGTTAGCCGTGAAGTCAGCGCCCTGTAACGCGACTAAAGAATGATGACCGACATTGTTGTAATAGGCGAACGCGTTATCTATCTCGCCATACAGCGTCACACTACTTTGAGCTTGAGCAACTGGAATCCCGCTTAACATCACCAAGGGAAGACCGACCATCGCGAGGCGTCTCATACCATCTCCATAAATATTATAAATTTTTAGCCAGGACTTACTAACTTAGTACACCGATATATATAGTCTGGCTTCCCTACCCCCATCGAATACCTTGTTACGGGTACATCGATCCTTCGCCCTGGTAATAGTCAAGTGCGAACCGCGTTCTGTTCGACGTGACGGCATTTCCTCAGTCAACAGCACCGCAAGCACCAAGCTCAACTGGACGGCTTGGAAATCTTCTTTGCATATTGTTAACAGTTATACGGTTTGAGCCTTGTTAAGGATGCACAGACGGCCAGGCATTCATATGATCGCTAGCGCTGCTCTTCGGCAAGCCGCTGCTGGGCGATGCGCTCTTCGGCCTGCTGCAACTCTTTCACAGGACGACGCTTGCTCCACACCGACGCGCCCACCATGACGGCCGCGCAGAACAGGAGGCCGGCGGCGATCGGGCTGCGAAAAAACACCGTAGGGTCGCCGTTGGAAATGGTCAGTGCCTGGCGAAATGACTGCTCGAGCGTATGCCCGAGGATCAGGCCGAACAGCAACGGTGCCTTCGGCACGTCGAGCTTGCGGAACAGATAGCCGAGTACGCCGAAGCCGAGCGCGAGGTAGAGATCGAAGACGTCATTGTTGAACGAGTACACGCCCGCCGATGCGATGCCGAGGATCAGGCACAGCAGAATACCCGGCGGCACATAGAGGATCTTCGAGAGGATGCCCACCATCGGCAGGTTCAGCACCAGCAGCATGATATTGCCGATGTACATGCTCGCAATCAATCCCCATACCAAGTCAGGTTGCGTATGAAACAGCATCGGCCCTGGCTGGATGCCGTACATGATGAACGCACCCATGATGACGGCCGTAGCACCGGAGCCCGGCACGCCGAGCGCCAACAGGTGGACGAACGCGCCGCACGTGTCCGCATTGGTTGCCGCTTCCGGCGCCGCAATGCCCTCGACCGCACCCTTGCCAAACTCCTCGGGGTGCTTCGAGATCTTCTTTTCCAGCACGTAGGACAGCATGGCGGCAAGCGTGCCACCAAGGCCAGGCGCAGCGCCACAGAGAAAGCCCACCGCCGTGCCGCGAAAGATCGCCGGCCGCGCGCGCCGCCATTCCTTCTTCGTGAACCAAAGCTTGCCTTCCACTTTCACCGAGTGCAGGGTGCCGCCAAGCGTGCCTTCCACCATACGGCTCACTTCCGCAATGGCGAACAGTCCCACCACCACCACGAGAAAGCTCACCCGGTCCTGCAGTTGAGAGAGGCCCATCGTGAAACGCGGCACGCCGCTTTGCAGGTCGATACCGACTGTTGCCAGCCCCAGCCCCATGAACACCGCCATCATGCCCTTGGCAATCGAGTTGCCGTTGAGCGCACCTACAGTGGAAAGCGCGAAGAAGATCAGCGCAAAGTATTCGGTCGGGCCGAAGTGCAGCGCAACCGCGGCGAGCGGCACGGCAACGAAAGACAGGCACGTCACGCCGATCATGCCGGCGATGAACGAACTCACGCCGGCAATTGCAAGCGCGGCGGCCGCACGGCCCTTGCGCGCCATCGGGTAACCGTCGAGCACGGTCATCACTGCGGCGGCGTCGCCGGGCGTGTTGAGCAGGATGGCCGTCACCGCGCCGCCATACATGCACCCGTAATAGATGCCGGTCAACATCATCAACGCGGTGATCGGATCCATTCCGAACGTGACCGGGATCAGCAGCGCAATGCCCGCTGACGGCCCGATGCCCGGCAGGTGGCTGATCATCGTGCCAATGAACACGCCGATCAATGTGTAGAGAAGATGGGTCGGCTGGATGGCGACGGCCAATCCATGCAGAATCCCGTACAAGCTTTCCATTTTTGGCGCTCCGCGTCAGATCGATAACAAGCCGGCAGGCATTGGAACGCCCAGCACCAGGGAAAAGAGCAGATCGAACACGAGCGTAAAACCGAGCGCGACTGCGATGTTCGTCTTGTGGCGCTTGCGGTTGAAATAGGTCAGAAGACCCAGCAGGAAGACCGCAGTTGCAATCAGGTAGCCCACCCGCGCGAAGCAGAAATAATAGAGCGCCGTCCACATGACCATGCCCACGAGGACCAGCGGGGAATGCTTCACGCCGTTGCCCGGGTTGGTGCCGGGCTCGTCGGGAGTCGGTGCGGCCTTGGCTGCGGACAGCGGGTCGATGCGCACCTTGTGGCGCCGCTCGATCAGCAGCAACAACGCGGACACAATGAGTCCAATGCCGACGAGCGCGGGAAAGGCCTTAGGCCCGAGCGGATCGCCCAGGCGCATTTCGGGCAGCCGCATATCCATGTACAGATAAACGCCCGCAAGCACGATGACACCAATGGCAAGCTGTGCGTCACCCCTCAAGCTTTTCATGTCTCCTCCTTAGTGTTCTGCGCGCCGGCTCACGTGCTCTTTGCGCGCAGCCGGCACTGACTACCGGCCTACTTCTCGTTGTACCGGCCCGGCTTGACAACTTCCGCGATGGTGCCGTCCGGTGCGCGAAACTTGAGCGCGCCTTCGCCCTTCTGCGAGAGGATCGTGCCGCCGAACTGTTTGATCTTCTCGGCAGCAAGTTCCTGGTCGTCGACGGTCACACCCCAGTGGTGCAGGCGCGGCCCTTCGCCGGCGAGGGTCGCTTCGTGCGAATCCTCGCTGTCGTACTGCATCAGCGTGAAGTCGATATGGCCGTCGGTCATGTGGCGCGAAATGTGCTCGCGATTGCGGCCCGTCTTCACTTCCGTGAAGCCGAATACTTCGGAGTAAAACCTGGTCGCCTCTTCGAGATCGTTGACTTTGACGGCGAGGTGGACGATGCGTGACATATGGATCTCCATGTCGTTGATTGCTACGGTGGAAAAAATAGGAAGCTGGCTTGGACGCTTTTACTACCCGTTACTTCGCGAGACCGAGGTCGGTGAGCAGCGACGTGAGCCGTTTCTGCTCGCCCGCGAGGAAGACCTTTGTGTCAGCACTATTCTTGTAGTCGGCGGTCCAGAGGTTGCGCTTGAGCGCAGCGGCCCATTCGGGTGATGCCGTGGCTTTCTTCAGCACGTCATCCCACCAGGCGATCTCGGCGACCGTCATGTCCTTCGGCCCGACGAGCACGCGCCACGTGCTGAACTCGGCGTTGACGCCCTGCTCCTTCCACGTCGGCACATTGGCGAGATCGCCTGCCTGCCGCACATCTGAAGGAATCCCGATCATCTTGATACGCCCCGCCTGACTGGGGCCAAGCACGACGCCTGCCGGCGTCGCGCTGGCTGTGACGTGTCCGCCCATCAGCGACGTGACTGCCTCGCCTCCCGAATCGAAGAAGACGATCTTCAGCTTCTTCGGGTCCTGTCCGGCCGCCTTCAGGACGAGCGCGGCGGCAGCGTGACTCTGGCCGCCCGGCGAACTCGATACCGCCATGCTCACTGCCGACGGGTCCTTGTGCAGCATCGCGACGAGATCCTTGCCGCTTTTGATCGGCCCGTCCGCTGCGACCGCGAACACCACCGGCTCGGTGACAAACACGGCGAGTGGCGTGACGTCGTCGACGCCGACCGTGCTCAGGCCCGTGACACGGTTCGTGATTAGCGGCAGCGCCTGCACACTCACGTAGTGGCCGTCGCCGGGGTGCGAATTGATGTATGCAATACCGACCGTACCGCCACCGCCCGGACGGTTGATCACCGTCACCGGCTTGCTCGACAGCTTGTCCTGCTGGATCACGCTTTGCAGCGTGCGCCCGACCAGATCGAGCCCGCCGCCCGGCGCGCTCGGCACGACGATCTCGATCGGGCGGTGCGGCTGCCATGCATCGGCTGCATTGACGACGAGCGTGCGCATGCACAGCAGGACTGTGCACGACAGAAGCAGCACACCGCGTAGTTTCTCTCTTCTGATACCGGACTTGCCCATTACATCGTCTCCTGATTGTTTTGTCTTTTCGCCGGACTCAGAAATTGAAGCCGTCAAACGTGGTCGCGGCAAACAGCTGGTCCATCGGTACATCTTCTTTGATCAACCCGTCGGTCCGGGCGTAGCGCTGTAGCGCGTCCAGGTCGTGACGGTTCTCTTCCACGCCGTAGCGCCAGTAGTCCTCACCCATCAGCACCTTCACCCGTTCGACCTCGGCATTGATCCACGGATGGGTGATGCGCAGCGTGTCGGTGATCGACAGTTCGGTCATGGCCGCTTCCTTTGCTTTCACAAAGGCTGCAAACACGTTCACCGGCAGCCACGGATGCTTTTCCACGAGCGTGCGCCGTATGCCGATAGTGTGCATCGGCGGGAACAACCGCGTCTTCGTAAAATACGCCTCTTCCGCCTCGCGGAAATCGGGGAACAACCGCCGCACGCGTTCGTTACGGCCAAAGCACGAGGGCGGCTTAGGCGCAATGATCGCGTCGATGTCACCGACGTCGAGCAGGTTCGATAACGTGGCGGTCCGGGAAATCGGCACTATGCTGATGTCTTCCGGCAGGTCGAGCGGCATGCGCACCTCACGCCCGGCCTGCTCGAGACCGCCTGTGAACCAGTGGACGTCACGGGTGCGTACACCGTGCTCGTCGTCGAGAAAACCGCGCACCCAGACACCCGCCGTCTGCTGGAAGTCAGGAACTCCAATCCGCCGGCCGCGCAACGCCTCCGCCGAATCGATGCCTCGGTCCGAGCGCACGTAAATGGCCGAATGCCGGAACGAGCGCGACACGAAGGCCGGCACACCGATGTAGTAACTCTTGCCGCGCGCTGTGGTCAGCAGGTGCGTGCCGAGCGAAAGTTCCGCGATGTCGAATTCCTCATGGCGGAACGCCCTTTGAAACAGCTCCTCCGCAGGACCGTGAACGAAGTTGATCCTGCATCCCCCAATTGACACGCTACCGTCGACCAACGCTCGCGTCCGGTCCGTAATTTGGCATGCTAACGAAATTTCAAGCATGGTATTGGCGAACCCTCCGGTAGCCTCTTATCATGGCGCCCTAGCCATTGTTGCTGGGCGTGCTCGTCCAATACGATTCGTACACCGTAATATCAAGGCCGACCGATTACATTCGGTCGCTTCTGATTACATCCCGATCTTCATCGGCCAGTCGTGACGCGCTAAACGACCGGGCCGCTCATTTCCGGTCGCCGGCAACTGCGCTCCCCTCTTTCGTGAGCTCGTCAAGGGCCATCAGCATGCGCGCCTTGCCGTGTGCGACGTGACTGAAACTCGCTTTGTAGCTCAACTCCGCGTCCTTCGACTTCAGCGCCGCGACGATCTCGCGATGCTCGCGATTCGATTGCAGCAATGCCCCACGCTGCACCAGCCCGTGCGTGCGAAAGAGATGGAATTCCTTCACCAGGCCGCGATACAGCTTGATCAGTCGCGTATTCTCGGTCGAGCGGACGATGAAGTCGTGAAACTCGAGGTTGACGGGATCGAAGCGGGAGAAATCGCCCTTCTCGGCCGCGTCTTCCATCTCTTCTACGAATCCATCCAGCTTCGCCGCGCTCTGCGTGGACAGGATCGGCGCTAGCAACGAGGCCGACAGTCCGATCAGGCCCGCACGCAGATCGTAGACTTCGATCGCATCACTCTTGGTCAACCGCTTGATGAATACACCGCGGTTCGGGATCAGGTATACAAGACCCAGTTCCGCAAGCGCCCGGCAGGCTTCGCGCACCGGTCCGCGGCTGACCGACAGCTTGTCGGCCACAAGCTTCTCATTGAGGCGCTGCCCAGGTACCAGTTCGCCACGTAAGATCATTTTTTCGATCTCGTGTTGCACCACCCCCGTGAGGGTATGCGATTGAAGTTCCGCGACGGTGACGGTAGAGGTGCTGTAGTCGGTTTTCATGCGTCAATAATAAATTGCACATTGAAAACTGTCAACACTTTGCATCTCCCCTCGTTTGCGGCCCAGGTGGCCGCCGCACACCTGACATCGAACTGTCTTCCGCATTCTGCAGTTGATCAGAGCAATCGGGATCGGTGCCCCACGCTAATACCTTTACTTTCAAATGCCCTCAATCCGGCACTCTTCACCGATCGAGCCCGCTCAATCTCACCACTCTCGCTAAATGAGTTTAATCACCGGCACTCAAACTGGCTGAAAAACCGCCACCTTGTTGCTGACATTCAGGTAAATAAAAATCCTGTGGGTTTTTGGATCGACAGTTAATGTATGTGTGTTTTTCTCAGACACAATATGATCGATTATGGTGTTGCTATCAAGATCCACAACCTCGACGTTACCACCTTTGTCGCCCATAAAAGCTCGCCGCGCAATGACATCGATCGCAGTTTGATCAATATCGCCACCTTTAAACGGCATCGTATTGACGAGTTCCCCGGTCGCGGCATTAACGGTTAACATCTTCTGGTCCCGAGTTCCTATTATGAGGTGCTGTGTCTTGTCATCATAGACCATAGGCTTGGCGTCGGTCTTGACTCCCAGATCCCATACGGCTTCGACCTGGTTAGTATTTGGATTGATAACGTCGATCATGTTGTCGACCGGTTGATAAAGCCGATCGAACTTCTCCACATATAAGCCCACATCCGGCCCGTGTCTTGCCGGGTGTGGCTTCAAGGTCACCGCGCTGACCTGTGCAAACGGCGGTTTGCCATCGAACATCACTTCGTTGCCGGTGTCGTCGTTCGCTACGAAAACCTTGCCGGTATGCCGGTCGACGCTTACGCCATCCGGCGCCTCGCCCCCCGAATTAATCGTTGCCACTTTCTCAAATGTTCTTTTGTCGATTACCACCAAGGTATTGCTTTTACCATCTGAGACGAAAGCGTAGGTACCGTCGATATCAATCCCATTAGCTTCCTGAATACCTGGAATCGTTGCTTTGACCGTCAGTTTTTCGGCATCTATGACAATGACGTTATGCGCAGGCGCCTGGCCAATCCAGACCGTGTTTGTCTGCTCGTCGTACGTGACCCAATCGCCATGACCACCCTGTCCGGGAAGGTCGATAGTTTTGATCAAACTGTAATGAGATTGGGCATTCGCGGCCGCAATACCGGTTAACGCGAACACGCTGACCATAATTAAGCGAATCGATCGCACAAGACTGAAGGTCTTCATGTGGTTCCTGTTATTTGGCGGCGTGAATCGAGACCCTCCCTTGCTACGCGATAAAGCGGAGGGTGTTCAGCACGCCTTGGCGCACGAAATGGCGATTTAGTACGGACACAACTCACGGCCGCGAGCCGTTATGGACTGCGTATACCTCTTAGTGAAAACTGTTAAGTGTCGACAACCTGAATTATGGATGGTTTTTGCAAACTGTCAACAGTTGACGAATAGGTAGTTACGCTTAACTTTCGAACGCACTGATCGCCCCGCAGCCGATGGGGTGCGATAGTCAACCGGCTCGACCTGTTTCATCAAGCCGCGCTACCAGACCACCGTCGAAGCCCACATTTCGCCCGTACTCGCCCGTACTGCACAGGTCCGACTCCGGCATGCCCGTCACGCCTGCATCCCAGATCCTTTCAGACATTCTGATGGTCAACCGGTCGCCCGCTTTCTGCGCGTATTACCGTTTCTTGGAGCCGCCGTCTGGCGGCAGATCCCGCGTCCAGCCGCCTGTTGGTACGGGCTAAGCGCCCGAGAACGCACAGCAGAACATTTCAGGGATAAACATTATTGCATTCGTGTAACTCAAGCCTCGCGCGAGCCGGGTACATTGACGCCATTGTTTACTCAATCCGCGTCCCTCCTCTGCAACTGAGGTCAATATGAACAACAGACGGCTAGTCAGCCAGGTCGGCGCGGCAACCAGCAGGATCGTTGCGCCCCCTATGCGTCAGGCGGTCCTGCTGAAACGTTACCGCCCCTTACGAAGCGCGTTCGCCGTAACGCACTGCAATCATCGGACCGTATTGCCTGGTTGCGCCGGCCGCGGCGTCGCGCCGTTCGCGCGGTCAGCGTGGCTTACAACTTAATAAACATTGTCAAAGGCTTGATCCATGGTTACAACGCGAGGGAACCGTGGCACTTTTCCACAGTTCCGGCTGGGGATCACTCCCCGCCCAATCATCATCGACAGCACCTGTTTTCGGAGATACCTATGAGCGAAGCCGTGTCCAAGCAGCCTAAGCGCTCCCGACGCGGGCTCATCCTGTTTGGGGTGATCGTGCTGGCGCTGATCGCGGTTGTGGTTGTCCACCTGTTGACCCAGAAGAAGCCCTCGCGCGAAGCAGCGCCCATCGTCGTGACGGTTGCGAGCGCAACCCTCGGTTCGATGCCGGTCACCTTGAGCGAACTTGGCACCGTCACCCCTACCGCCACCGTGACCGTGCTGCCGCAACTGAGCGGCTACCTGACTGCCGTCGGTTATCACGAAGGCCAGGAAGTGCAGAAAGGCCAGTTCCTGGCCCAGATCGATCCGCGCCAGTATGAGATCAACAAGCAGCAGGCCGAGGCGACGCTCGCCAAAGACAGGGCCTTGCTTGCCCAGGCGCGCGCCGACCTGGTCCGCTTCACGCAGTTGAATGAACGCAAGTCGATCGCCGAGCAAACCTTCGCGGACCAGCAGTTCCTCGTCCAGCAGGACGAGGCCGCGGTCAAGCTGGATCTGGCCATCATCGCTCAAGACGACCTCAATCTGACCTATTGCCGCATCACCGCGCCGGTCGCGGGAAAGGTCGGCCTGCGTCTCGTCGACCCGGGCAACTACGTGACGGCCTCGTCGTCGACGGGCATCGTCGTCATCACCACGGTCAAGCCGACCACGGTGCAGTTCACGGTGCCGCAAGACTCGCTGGCCACCGTCGTGGAGCGCCTGAATGCGGGCGCTACGTTGCCGGTCACCGCCTATACCAGCGACAACGCGCGCGAGATTGCCACTGGCACGCTGTACGCCGTCAGCAACCAGATGGCCACGGCAACGGGCACGGTCACCTTACGCGCAACTTTCGCCAACGACAACGAAGCGCTCTTCCCGAACGAGTTCGTCAACGTCAAGCTGCTGGTCGATACGATGCAGAATGCCGTGCTGGTGCCCACGCCCGCCGTGCAAACCGGGGCACCCGGCGACTACGTGTATCTCGTCAACGCGGACAATTCCGTTTCCGTGCATAAGGTCAAGCTCGGCCCAAGCGACGGCAAGAACACGGTCATCCTGTCCGGGCTTTCAGCGGGCAACGTGGTGGTCACCGACGGCACGGACCGCCTGAACGACGGCGCCAAGATCCGGGCGGTCAAAGCGAAACCCGCCGGGGCCGACGCAGCCGCGGCGGATTCTGCAGCCGCCTCCGGCCAGCACAAACGGGCCCACGGCGCTTCGGAGCCCGCTGCGGCGCCCGAAGCCGCGTCGGCCAATGCTGCTTCGTAGAAGCGGACCCACGCGCCGATGAATATTTCCCGTCTGTTTATTCTTAGACCGGTAGCCACGATGCTGCTGATGATCGCCCTCGTGCTGGTGGGCCTCGTCGCCATGCGCGTGCTGCCGGTCTCCTCGCTGCCCAACGTCGACTATCCGACCATCCAGGTGCAGACCTTCTATCCGGGCGCGAGCCCGGACGTGATGGCCACCACGGTCACTGCACCGCTCGAAGTGCAGCTGGGCGAAATCCCCGGCTTGCAGCAGATGACGTCGTACAGTTCGGATGGCGCGTCGGTCATCACGCTGCAGTTCGACCTGTCGCTGAACCTCGATGTCGCCGAGCAGAACGTCCAGCAGGCCATCAACGCGGCCAACAGCTACCTGCCCTCCGGCCTGCCGGCGCCGCCGACCTATGCGAAAGTGAACCCGGCCGACCAGCCGATCCTGACGCTCGCGGTCACGTCGAAGTCGATGTCGTTGACCCAGCTCGAGGACATCGCCAACAACCGCCTCGGCACCAAGATTTCCGAAGTGTCGGGCGTGGGCGTGGTCACGACGAGCGGCGGCAACGTGCCGGCCATTCGTGTAGAAGCGGATCCGCACAAGCTGGCCGCCTACGGGCTGAACATCGACGACTTGCGCACGCTGCTCAGCTACGTCAACGTGAGCCAGCCGAAGGGTAATTTCGACGGCCCGGACCTCGACTACACAATCAACGGCAACGACCAGATCACCGATCCGAAGGACTACCTGGACACGGTGGTCGCCTATCAGAACGGCGCGCCGGTGTTCATGCGCGACGTCGCGCGCGTGAGCCAGGCCGCGCAGGACGTCGAGCGCGGCGCCTGGTACAACGGCTCGCCCGCCATCGTGCTCAACGTGCAGCGCCAGCCGGGCGCGAACGTGATCGCCACGGTCAACCAGATCATGAAGCAGTTGCCGCAGCTCGAATCCACGCTGCCGGCCGGCATGAAGGTCACGGTGGTGTCGGACAGCACGGGCGTGATCCGCTCGTCAGTGTCCGACGCGGCGCTCGAACTGATACTGGCGATCGTGCTGGTGGTGGCGGTGATCTTCGTGTTTCTGCGCAACGTGCCGGCCACGCTGATCCCGAGCATCTCGGTGCCGGTCTCACTGATCGGCACGCTGGCCGTGATGTACCAGCTGAACTACTCGATCGACAACCTCTCGCTGATGGCGCTGATCATTGCCACCGGCTTCGTGGTCGACGACTCGATCGTGATGATCGAGAACATCGTGCGCTATCTGGAGGAAGGCAAGACGCCGCTCGAGGCCGCGCTGGAAGGCGCCGGGCAGATTGGCTTCACGATTCTCTCGCTGACCATCTCGCTGATCGCCGTGCTGATTCCGCTGCTGTTCATGGGCGGCGTGATCGGGCGTCTCTTCAGCGAATTCGCGGTGACGCTCGCGGTCACCATCGTGATCTCGGCGGTGGTCTCGCTGACCGTTGTGCCGATGCTCTGCGCGCGCATGTTGCGCGCCCAGGCGGAACGGCATCCAAGCCGCTTCGAGCGCATCAGCGAAGGCCTCTTCAACAAGACGCTCGCCGCTTATGAACGCGGCCTGCGCTGGGTGCTGGACCATCAGTTGCTCACGCTCGCGGTGGCGGTCGGCACCGTCGTGCTGACCGGCATCCTGTACGTGGTGATTCCGAAGGGCCTCTTTCCGGTGCAGGACGTCGGCGTGATCGAGGGCATCAGCGTGGCCGACAACTCGGTGTCGTACAAGGCGATGGTGACCCGCCAGAGCGCCCTCGCCGATGCGATCCTGAAAGACCCTGACGTGACCTCGCTCACCTCCTACGTGGGTATCGACGGCACCAACTCCACGCTGAACAACGGCCGCTTCCTGATCAACCTGCGTGACCGGGACAAGCGTTCCGACACGGCGCAAGAGATTGCGCGGCGTCTGCAGCAGGAAGTCGCCAATGTGCCTGGCGTGAGGCTCTACATGCAGCCTGAGCAGGATCTGACGCTCGACACCACGGTCTCGCCGAACCAGTACAGCTTCGTGCTGCGCGGACCGAGCCAGCAGGCGTTCCAGAAGTACGTGCCGGAACTGTTGTCGCGCATGAAGCAGATTCCGTCGCTCGCCGACGTGCAAAGCGACATGAATACCGACGGCCTGAGCGTGAACGTCGAAGTCAACCGGCAACTGGCCGCGCGCTTCGGCATTACGCCGGCGACCATCGACAACGCCCTGTACGACGCACTCGGCCAGCGGATCGTCTCGACCATCTTCGAGCAGTCGAACCAGTACCGGGTGATCCTCGTCGCCAAGCCGGAAGCGCTGCCGGACGTGCAATCGATCGGCAACCTATATCTGCCGAGCCAGACCGGCAGCACCGGCCAGGTGCCGCTGTCCGCCATCGCCAAGATCCAGATCACGAAGTCACCGCTGGTGATCAGCCATCTGGCGCAGTTCCCGTCCGTCACGATCTCGTTCAACCTCGCAAAGGGCGCGTCGTTGAGCACGGCGGTGAAGGACATCCATGCAGTGGAACAGTCGGTGAGCCTGCCGCCGTCGATCACCTCGTCGCTGCAGGGCGCGGCCCAGGCGTTCGAGGATTCGCTGTCGAGCGAGGTGTACCTGCTGATCGCGGCACTGGTCGCGGTGTATATCGTGCTCGGCGTGCTGTATGAGAGCTTCATCCATCCGGTGACGATTCTGTCCACGCTGCCCTCGGCGGGCATCGGCGCCCTGCTCGCGCTGATGATCGCCGGCAGCGACCTGGATGTGATCGGCATCATCGGCATCGTGCTGCTGATCGGCATCGTCAAGAAGAACGCCATCATGATGGTGGACTTCGCGCTCGACGCCGAACGCAATCACGGCAAGGCGCCGCGCGAGGCGATCTTCGAGGCGTCGCTGCTGCGCTTCCGCCCGATCCTGATGACGACGCTCGCCGCCATGCTCGGCGCCCTGCCGATGCTGCTCGGCAGCGGCACGGGTTCGGAGCTGCGCCGGCCGCTGGGTCTCGCGATCATCGGCGGCCTGACGCTGAGCCAGATGCTGACGCTCTTCACCACGCCGGTGATCTACCTGTTCTTCGACAGGATGGCGGAGCGCGTGAACCGTAGGCGGCGCCGCCATTCGGAGGGCACGACGGAGGACACGCCTTGAACATCTCGGCGTTATTCATCCGGCGCCCGGTGGCGACCACGCTTCTGGCGATCGCGATCCTGATCTCCGGGGCGCTCGCCTATTTCCGGCTGCCGGTCGCGCCGTTGCCGAACATCGCCTATCCGGTGATCGTGGTGCAGGCGAACATGGCGGGCGCGAGCCCGAACATCATGGCCTCCACGGTGGCGGAACCGCTCGAGCGGCGCCTGGCGACGATTGCCGACGTGAGCGAGCTGACGTCGATCAGCTACGTCGGCTCGTCGATGATCGTGGTCGTGTTCGGCCTGAACCGCGACATCAACGGCGCCGCCCGCGACGTCGAAGCCGCGATCCAGGCGGCCCGCGCAGACTTGCCGACCACGCTGCGCAGCAATCCGACCTATCGCCAGTACAACCCGGCGGATGCGCCCATCATGGTGCTCTCGCTGACGTCGGACACCCTCACCAAGTCGCAGCTCTACGATTCCGCGGATTCGGTGATCCAGCAGCAACTCTCGCAGGTCAGCGGCGTGGGCCAGATCACGCTCGGCGGCGGCGCGTTGCCCTCCGTGCGGGTCGAGTTGCAGCCGGGCAAGCTGAACAGCTACGGAATCGGCCTTGAGGACGTGCGCGCGGCGATCAGTGCGGCGAACGCAGACAGCGCCAAGGGCCACCTCGATGAAGGCAACCAGCGCTACGTGGTCACGTCCAACGACCAGATCACCAAGGCCGCACCCTACCGCGACCTTGTCGTCGCCTACCGCAACGGCGCGGCGGTACAGCTGCGCGACGTCGCCGAGGTCAAGGACTCGAACGAAAATATTCGCAACGCCGGACTCTTCAACGGCAAGTCGGCCATCCTCGTGATTGTGTATCCCATGCCCGGCAGCAATGTCGTGAGCACCGTCGCGCAGATCCGCAAGGTATTGCCCTCGATTGAAGCGACGCTGCCGAGCAGCGTGCACGTGGGCGTCGCGATCGACCGGTCAGAGTCGGTCCGCTCATCAGTCGGAGACACCGAACGCACGCTATTCATCGCCGTGCTGCTGGTCGTGGGCGTGGTGTTCATCTTCCTGCAGTCGCCGCGCGCCACGCTGGTGCCGGCGGTCGCGTTGCCGCTGTCGATCGTAGGCACCTTCGGGCCGATGTACCTGCTCGGCTACAGCATCGACAATCTCTCGCTGATGGCGCTCACCATCGGCACCGGCTTCGTGGTCGACGACGCGGTGGTGGTGCTGGAGAACATCGTTCGTCACATGGAGTTGGGGCTCAGTCCCAAGGAAGCCGCGTTGAAAGGCAGCGGCGAAGTGGGCTTCACGGTGATCTCGATGAGCCTGTCGCTGATCGCGGTGTTCCTGCCGATCATGCTGATGCCGGGCATCGTCGGCCTGCTGTTCCATGAGTTCGCGGTCACGCTGTCCATCGCCATCCTGATTTCGCTCGTTATCTCGCTCACGGTCACGCCGGCGATGTGCGCGTATGTGCTGAGCCGTAACAACGCCGGGCATTCGAAAGCCCGCTGGGCGCTGTGGGTCGAGGCCCAGTTCGACCGCTTCAAGAGCGCCTACGCACGCTCGCTAACGGCCGTACTGGACCACTCGCTGCTGGTCATCCTGCTGTTGATCGGCCTGCTCGTGGCCAACGCCTTCCTGTTCAAGCTGGTGCCCGCCACCTTCTTCCCCGAGCAGGACACCGGCATCCTGATCGGGCAGATCATCGCCGACCAGAGCATCTCCTTCCCGGCGATGCAAAAGAAGCTCGCGCAGTTGCAGGAGATCGTGCAGAAGGATCCGGCGGTCGCGTCTGTAGCCGGGTTTACCGGCGGCCGCGCGCTCAATACCGCGAACGTGTTCATCGAACTAAAGCCGCTGGCGGAGCGCCATCTCACGGCGACAGAGGTGGTGAACCGCCTGCGGCCCAGGCTCAACCAGGTCTCGGGTGCGCGGCTCTTTATCCAGGCGCAGCAGGATCTGCGGATCGGCGGGCGGCAGTCGGCCGCCGAGTATCAGTACACGCTGACCAGCGACGATTCCGCTGCGCTGTTCAAGTGGACGCCGCTACTCGTCGCCGCGCTCGGCAAAGAGCACGCGCAGTTGCTCGACGTGAACTCGGACCTGCAGCAAAACGGTCTGCAGACCTACGTCAACATCAACCGCGCGACGGCGGCACGGTACGGCTTCGCGCCGAACCAGGTCGACAACGTGCTGTATGACGCATTCGGCCAGCGTACGGTGTCGACCATCTACAACCCGCTCAACCAGTATTTCGTGGTGATGGAGGTGGCGCCGGAGTACTGGCAGTATCCGCAGACGCTAAGCCAGATTTTCCTGAGCAAGGCGGCGGGCAACGCCACCGGTACGGCGGCCACGCAAATGCCGAGCGGCACGGTGTCCGGCGTGACGGCGACGACCGAGACCAGCACGACCAGCAGCTCGTCCGGCACGAACTCGCTCAACTCGAACGCGCAAGCCAACGCGACCACCAACAGCATCTCCAACAGCAAGGGCGGCAATTCGACCGGCAGCGCGGACAGCACGTCAGCGGAGACCATGGTGCCGCTGGCGGCGCTGGTTTCGTACTCGAACAGCCATACGTCGACGCAGGTGAACCATCAGAGCGGCCTCGTCGCCGCGACCATTTCGTTCAACCTGCCGGCCGGCGGTTCGTTGAGCAAGGCGGCCGTGGCGATCGACAACACGATCCGCGAGATCGGCATGCCGGCCAGCATCCACGGTTCGTTTGCCGGTGCGGCGGCGGCCTACTCGCAGTCCATGGGTACGGTGCCGCTGCTGATTCTCGCTGCGCTCGGCGTGGTGTATATCGTGCTCGGCGTGCTGTACGAAAGCTCGATCCACCCGCTGACCATCCTGTCGACGTTGCCGTCGGCCGGTATCGGCGCCACGCTGGCGTTGCTGATTTTCGGCACGCCGTTCTCGGTGATCGCGATGATCGGCATCATTCTGCTGATCGGTATCGTCAAGAAGAACGGCATCATGATGGTCGACGTCGCGATCCAGTTGCAGCGCAACGAAGGGATGCCGGCGCGGGAAGCGATTCACGCCGCCGCCGTGGTGCGGCTCCGGCCAATCATGATGACCACGTTCGCGGCCGTGCTCGGCGCGGTGCCGCTTGCCATCGCCATTGGCCAGGGCGCGTCGCTGCGTCAGCCGCTCGGTATCACCGTGATGGGCGGCCTGATCCTGAGCCAGGTCTTTACGCTGTACACGACACCGGTGATCTACCTCTACCTCGACCGCTTGCGTTTCAAGCTGGTCAGGTGGTCCGCAGGCTTGCCATGGAATCGGAACTCGGAGCAACCCGGACAACCGGATACGAAGGCATGAAGATGACGATTTCCTGTAAACACCTTGGGCCGCTTAGTCACTTTAGCCACCTTCGCCACCTTCGGCCCTTGGCCGTCGCGACGCTGGCCCTGCTGGTCAGCGGCTGCGTGGTCGGCCCGGACTACCACCGGCCGCAAGTCAACGTGCCCGCCACCTACGCGGAGCTGCCGGGCTGGACGCAAGCCGAGCCGGCCGCAGCCGGACCGAAGGGCGAATGGTGGACCGCCTTTAACGATCCGCTGATCGACCAGCTCGAACCACTGGTGTTGGTGTCCAACCAGACCGTGCGCCAGGACTACGCCAACTACCAGCAAGCGCTGGCTGAAGTGCGGGTTGCACGCGCCAGCCTGTTCCCGACCATCGGCGTAACCGGCTCGTCCACCAAGTCGCGCAGCGCGATCGGCAACGCGGCTAAGGTTGTCAACTCGGGCTCGCTCGAAGGCGACATCAGTTGGGCCCCGGACCTGTGGGGCCAGGTGCGCCGCACGATCGAAGAAAACGCTGCGACCGCGCAAGCGAGCGAAGCGACGCTCGCCAATGCGACGCTCGCCGAGCAGGTGGCGCTGGCCACGGCCATCATCGACCTGCGCACCAGCGACGCCAATATCGACCTGCTGCAGAAAACCGTCCAGGCGTATCAGCACTTTCTCGACGTGATCGCCGACCAGGACAAGGCGGGCACCATCCCGCCGTCCGACCTGATCAGCGCACGCACCCAACTCGAGACGGCGCAATCCAGCCTGATCGCGCTCGGCGTGGCGCGCGCTCAAGACGCGCATGCGATTGCCGTGCTGGTGGGCAAGAATCCGGAAGAGCTTTCGATCCCGCACAGCACCGCGATGCCGACCCTGCCGACGGTGCCGGTTGGCGTGCCGTCGACGCTGCTCGAGCGCCGCCCCGACATCGCCACCGCCGAGCGCCAGATGGCCGCGCAGAACGCGGCGATCGGCGTGGCTGTGTCAGCCTATTACCCGACGGTTTCCCTCTCGGCGCTGAGCGGCTTCACGCAGTCGCCGTTATCCGGGCTGCTGCACGTGAGCAACTACGTTTGGTCGCTGGGGGGCAGCGCCTCCGAAACGATCTTCGACGGCGGCTTTCGCAATGCGGACGTGGACGCGGCGAAAGCGGCTTACGACGCGACCGTCGCCCATTACCGCGGCACGGTGCTGACCGCCTTCGAGGACGTGGAAAACGACCTGTCCGGCTTGCGGATTCTGGCCGAGCAGTCGGTCGTGCTGGAGTCGGTCGTGCGCGACGCGAACCGCGGCGCCGAGATTGCCTTCAACGAGTATCAGGCCGGCACGGTGGACTACACCACGGTGGCCACCGCCCAGGCCACCCAGTTGAGCAGTCAGCAGACCGCGCTGAATGTGCAGCAGCAGCGCCTGCTGGATGCGGCGTCGCTGTTCGGCGACCTGGGCGGCGGCTGGGCGGCCACCGACCTGCATGATCCGCGGCATCCGGTTACGGAACAGGCGGCGCCCGCGCAAACGGGCGATACCTCCACGCACGACACTGCAGCCAAGATGCAATGATCTCGCGTTCCGCGTGACGGGCTGAGCGGAAGGCCTCGCGAATGTGTGATGCCGGGAGCATGCGCGAGGCATCCGCTATTCCTGATGCAAGTTGTCGCTTGTTGGCGGAGCGGACGGCGTAGAATTTTGCGTCAGGTAGCCGCCACTTTCATGCTTCGATAAGCATGCGTCAATCAGCACTGGATCGAAACCGGCTCGGCGGACGGCGCCTTCACCTGATCTTGTGATCTTGCGACTGCGAAGGAGGACCACTCCATGCAAGACGGCTCATACGACGCGCAAGCGTCCCTCGTCACGGTGCGTCCCGAGCGCGAAATCGCTACTGGCCAGCGCCTGCCTTACTTCGTGGGCATCTCGGCATTGAGCGCAGGCGCCAAGGGGCTGTCCATGTACCTCGTGGTGGTCCCGCCCGGCGGACATGCCGAGCCCCACGTGCATTGCGGCCACGAAACCGGCATCTACGTACTGGAAGGACGCGTCGAGACGCGCTACGGCCCCGGACTCCGCCAATCGGTCATCAACGAAGCGGGTGACTTCCTGTTCATTCCGCCGGGCGTCCCCCATCAGCCGTTCAATCTCAGTGAGACGACACCCGCCCGGGCGATCGTCGCGCGCAACCAGGCCGACGAACAGGAGCAGGTCCTGCCCTACGATCCGGCTACTGAGGGCGCGCCAGCCCGGCTGCCCTGAACGCCCGCTTCGCTTTCACGCCGACGGAGAACGCGCCCGCATGAAGTCGGGTCAGCCGCTCGCGGCGGTACGTTGCGGCGGCATCGTGAAGAAGGCGTGCATGGCGTGCCAGATACGGTGGCGGTTGATGCCAAGCACCGCGACATGGGCGACCCCCTTGATCTCACAGAATTGTTTGTCTTTGTTCGGCAGTTGCGAGAAGAAATCGAGTAATTCAGCATCCGTCGCATTGCCATCGTGTTCAGCTCTCGTCATGCAAACGGAACACTGAAGCCTTTTGGGGTCAACCATCGGCATGTGGATCGCCATGTCGACGTAGGTTCCGTTCGGCGTCCGGTTCGTCAGCTTCAGCTCGTAGTCACCCAAGGCTTTCGGTACTGCCGGGTCGACCGTCGACGGATCATCGCGCGAAAAAATGGCGTCGAAGCTCGCTTGCGAGGTCGGCCGGAAGTTGCTGGCCGTGAGGTTCGCAATGTTTGCGCGCCGCTTCATGATCTCGGGCGCGCCCTCCCCGGTATAGGTGAACGCATCGAGCACCACGCGGTCGACTCGTTCCGGCTCTTCCATTGCAAAGACACCCAGACGGATAGAGCCAGAAGACTGGCCGTAGAACATGACCTTCTTCTGTCCGGTCACGTGCTCGACAACCGGCAGCGCGGCTTTCAAGTCGTCGACGCCAGATCTGATATTGGAGTTCGATTCGGTCTTGGACGAACGGCCGTAATTCTCATGATCCATGGTCCAGACGTCAAAGCCGTATCTTGCGAACTCGTCCATGAACGAGTAGTTCGCCGATCCGGGTACCTGCAGGTCGAAACCGCCCCGCCCCGAGAACGACGAGCCATGCACCAGGAACAATACCGGCTTCGGGCCCGCAGCTGCGTTTGCGCCGTCTGCGAGGCGCTTGCGGTACAGGTACAGTTTCACCGCGCCTTTTTGCGCCCAGTAATCTTCGGCAACGATCTGCGTGGTTGCCGCGCTGGCGCTTATCGGCATCACAGTCGTCGTGACCAAGGTCAGTGCTGCCCCTTGCAAAAAACGACGTCGCTGTAATACGTTTTGCTTCTCACTCACATCGCTCACATCACTCATTCCGATTCCCTATGACTGTCCAACTATATCGAAGGATTTTCTGGTATTACCGATTCATAAAATAAGCGATCGACTGCCAAGTCGAACTAACCGGCTCAAAAAGCAAGACGCACAGCGTTGCGATCCACCACGCCAATGCCGGCCCGTCGATCAGGCCGCCGCCCAGGTCAATTGCCCCGGCAGCGACCTCCCCCTATTCCCTCGCGGCACCTGCCGCTAGGTAGTGACCTGACGAATCACATTTCGGATCATGCCGATCCGATCGATTTCGGTTTCCATCACGTCGCCAGGTTTCAGGAACTCCGGCGGGTTACGAGCGGCGCCGATGCCTGATGGTGTCCCCGTTGCGATGATGTCGCCGGGCTCGAGCGTCAGACCAACAGACAGCTCAGCGATGATGCGCGGCACCTTGAAATACATCTGACTCGTGTTGATTTGCTGCTTCACCACACCGTTCACACGCGTGGTCAGTTGCAGGTTGTTGTAGTCGATGTCGCTGGCGGGAATGATCCAGGGGCCAATCGGGCCATGACCGTCCAGGCTTTTGCCCTTGAACCATTGGCCGCCATGATCGACCTGCATGTCGCGCGCGGTCGTGTCGTTGATTACGGCATAGCCGAACACGTACTGCATCGCGTCGGCTTCCGCGATGTTATCGCCACGCTTGCCAATAATGACCGCCAATTCGCCCTCCCAATCGATCTTCACGGACACCGACGGATTGAAAGGGATGGGGTCAAAGGGACCGTTGATGGTGTGCGTGCCCTTGGTAAAGAACACCGGGTGCTTCGGCAGAGCCGCCTGCTTCGCGGTCAGACTCTCACCAAAATGCTCCAGATAGTTCCACCCGACAGCGTAGACGTTGCGGGCGGGCACCGGGATCGGCGCGAGTAGCCGCACGTGCTCAAGTGACGCACGCGCTGGCCCGGAGGCCGCGCATCGACGCGCCTGCGCGATGGCATCGGGCCCGGCGGCTATCAACGAGACCATGCTCGCTGGGTCGAAGGCCAGCGTCATACCCAACTCCCGGGCGGTCGCGCCGAGGTCGACTACCATGCCCTGCGCCGTCACCACACCAAGGCGCGGCGCTTCTGCGGCGGCATGTTGATAGGTCACCAACCGCAACGCATTGCCAGCCGGTCCTGACCCTGCGGGAACCTTGATTGCTGCAGGAGTCGCTCCAGCCCGAGTGGTTACCGCCGAGCTGAGGGCGAGCCCCGTGCCTATTTTAAGGAGAGTGCGACGCGATTTGTCCAAGATCGTTCCTTTGAAGTAGTAGACCTGAATAATAGTGCCTGGTAAGCCTGGCAGCGTATGGCTAACGAGGTCCGGCTCCAGCTAGTTCGCCGGTGAAACAAGGTCGAATCCGTTCGCTTTCAACGACGCCTGCACTGCCGGTCCGGTGAGATAAGAGAGCAGCTTTTTTGCCCCCTCCGGTGACCCACTGCTGGTGCCGATACCCACTGCGTAGGTCGTCTTGAGCTGCAGGTCTTCTGGAATAGGCCCGACGAGCGTGACGCCATGAACAGGCTTGATTTCGCTGATCTGCCCCAGTCCGACGGATACTTCGCCCCGTGCCATGGCCTCCATAGCGGTTTGTCCTTCGGCGTAGTACTTGATCTTGGCGTCTACCCGGTCACCAATGCCGAGGCGGTCAATCAGTTTGGCGAGATAGATGCCCGACGTCGCTCCGGTTGCCGGATTGGCCATGCCGATCGACGGAGCGTCGAGCAAGACATGCGCGAACGCCTGGTCATCCCCGATCGAGGGCGCAGCGGTGCCGGTCTTGACCGCCATACCGAGTCGCACGCGAGCGAGGTCTCTTTCCGACCCCTCCTGCACCAGATGACGCTCGACCAAATTGGCCAGCGGTGTGGGAGGAACAATGACGAGATCGAAAGCTTCCCCCGACACCGCCCGATCGTGCACCTGGCCTGCGGTGCCATAGATCAAGCGGACATGGTCGCCACTCGCCGCAAAGTATTGCTCCGGCAGTTTCTCAAGAGCGCCTTTCAGCGCGGCCGCCGAAAAAACTACCAGATCCGCTGCGTGAGCCGGCTGAATCACCGCGAGCAGCACGCCGATTAAAAATCCCGCTTTGATTTTCATGAGAACTGTCCTCACGATGAGCCTCATTGAGTACTGTAGACGCCGATGCAACCACCGCACGGACCACCTGTTTTAGGAAGCGGTACAAACACATGTCCATTCACGTCGCTCGCGGCAACCGAATGCGCATTACCTCCCGTCGGGATGCTCTGTAAGAGCGTGTTGGTCTTGGCATCGATCACGCCCAGAACCGGACCATTCGGCATCTGCCGGCCGCTAATGTAGTACTGCCCGTTTTTAGCGCTATAAGCCACTTCGTCAGCTGCGCCCATATCGGGAACCGAGGCGACGACCGCCCCGCTATCTGCGTTGACGATCAGCGTAACCGGTTTGAGCGTCGACTTCTTGCCGCCGGCGTTGCAACCGATCACCAGATTCTTTCCCGGCCCGCGTGCCAGCCCGGCAGGTGTGCAGTTGGAAACCTTCATGACATTCGTGACTTCGCCCTTGAGCGGATCGATCATGGCGATTCCGCCCGTTGACTTGTCGCCCTTGATTTCCGGAACCGTCATCAGGAAGATGCCTTTCGGTGCGTAATAGATCGGCTGCTCGATTCCATCGGTCGCGTCATTGAAAACGATCTTTTTGAGGATCTTGTGTCCCGGCTTGGTCGAGATCAGCGTCACGAAGGGAGGATCATCCGCATCGTTGGTGACGAGAAAGACATGGTGCTTGGGATCGTATGCCATCTCGTCAGCGCGGTTTTTCCCGCCCGTCTTGATCGTATCGACGATTGTCTGGGACTTGAGGTCGATGACCTTGACCGAGCTATCCCCATCGCCGGCCCAGGCTTCATCGCCGATTACCAGGACGCCATTAGGCCCCGCCGTATCGTTGTCCTTGTCGAAGCCGACAAAACCGGGGATCTGGCCAACTACCTTCTCTGTCGTTCCGTCAACAATATCAACGGCCTTGTTGGTTCGGTCGGCCAGGTAATACCGATTTGTCTTCTGATCGACATAACTGATGTCGAACGAATCCAGGGGCGCGCCCGGAACCTGCACTTTGGAAATCATCTTGAGTTCAGCGGCGCCGACATGGCCGGTCAGGACACAAGAAAACAGGCTGCCGAGCAGCGCGAGCGACTTTAGCTTGTATGACATCATCTCGATCCTTTTTGTATTACTGCCATTGTTTGTTTCAGGTTTAACAGTCGATGTTTTTTGCACGAGTGGTGCCTTGCGGAGGCATCGAAAGAACCCGCTTTCTTCGCGAGTTGCCTGCAAGGTATTCGTGAATCTCAGGTTCCATTTGCCAGCCGGATAATTTTTTAAGACGAGCGTGCCGTCTGAGACGCCGCGGCAGTGGCTATCAAAACACTCGCGGTTTTTGCATGCGTCGTCAGAACTTGTGGGTAATGCCCAAGATAAAAGCGACCTGATTTGGCGTGCTTGAGCTGGATTCGAGGTCACCCACCGAACCGCCGGCAGCGACGACGCTATTGCCGTCTGCGCTGAACGTGGTGCCGTGTGCATGCGAGTAACCGCCGATTGCGTAGACGGTCGTACGCTTGGACAAGGAGTATTCCGTGCCTGCCGCAACGGTGTTGTACGTAGCCGAAGAAGCGCCGCTTGACTTCGTAAAGGTGTAGCCGACGTTGACCACAAGCGCTGGCGTCACCTGGTAGTCGAGGGAGGTCGCTCCGGTATTGAAGTTTTCAGTACGGTTGAATGCCGCGAAGTGTGCATAGGGCTTCCACTCCGCATTGCTGTAGCGCACGTTAGCGGTAAAAGGACCGATAGCATACTGAGCTGCAACGTGGGTGATCATCCGTGAGCCTACAAACGGGACGCTGCCAAAGAGCGGCGTGACGGAGTTGTTCTGAGTCTGGTCGGCCGTGCCCAGGCCACCTGGGCCGTCGTTCTTGGCGAAGATGTAACCAGCGGCCAGTCCCAAGCCGCCGTTGGTGTACGACACAGCAGCCGAGGAAAGTTCCTGCGACGATATGTTGCCCGCCACGCCGCCCAAGCCGTACATCAATTCATACTGCAGGCCGCCATAAGTCGGGCTCGTGTACTTGATCGAATTGTCAACCCGGAAGGTATTGTCGTTGTTGTCGGCATCGCCCGGGGTCGTAAACGCGGGACCATAACCGTCGCCCGTAAAGGGTTGAACCAGATCAACCGTCGGATCCAACTGGCGACCGATCGTGACCGTGCCCAGGGTGGTGCTCGCCAGGCCCACCCATGCGTTCTTTCCAAACTCGCGGCCACCCTGTCTCAACTTGCCGGTGTTGATGTCAAAGCCGTTTTCCAGGTTGAAAATCGCCTGAAAACCGCCACCCAGATCCTCCTTGCCTTTAATGCCCCACTGGTTGGTGGTCAGGTCAGCGCCCTGCATCGTAACTAAGGAGGCGTGACCCACATTGTTGTAGTACGCCAATGCGTTATCAATCTCGCCGTAAAGCGTGACACTGCTTTGGGCCTGGGCAATAGAAGCGGTGGACAGCATGGTCAGGCTAAAACACGAAATTGCGAGACGTCTCATAAAATCTCCAAAATATTATAGGTATAAGAATCCATCAATCTAGTCGATTAGTAGACCGATTTAATTTGCAAAGAAGTGCCAGCTCAAGACGCTGCGGTGCCTGGTGGAACAGATCGGCCGGCTAAGCGTTTTAAGCGGCGGAAAGGGATTCGGCTACGTTGATACGCTCTCACGCACAGTCATACAAGGGTCTCCGTTGTCATCGTAATTGTCATCAACAATTACGCAAGCAGCGTGCCAGTCTGTGCGACTACTAAGCTATTGATTTAAGGTGCATTTGCCGTTTGCTCATTCGGCCTGATTGCGGAAAACCAGAAAAGCGGCCATTTGATGGCTGGAAATAGGGTCGAGCTCTTCCGGGCCCTGACCCAGACCAATTCATTTGAACTCCTCGGTACTGATGCCCAAGCGACGCATCTTGTCGTACAGAGTTTTTTTGGGTACGCCCAAACGCTCGCACGCGATAGCCGCACGGCCGGAACATCCGCGCAACGCTTCTTCGATCAGTTGGCGCTCGAACAGATTAAGTTTGGTCTCAAGCGAGGGTTTCTCGGTATTGTCGTCGCTGCTGGCTGCGTCGACGCGCGTCGGCATACCTAACGTAAAGCGCTCAGCCACGTTACGTAGTTCCCTGACGTTCCCCCCCCAAGGCCGCGACATCAGGTCGTGCATTTGCGCTGGCGAGATGTCCGGTATCGGCCTGTTGTATTCGGCCGCAGCCCGTACGACAAAGTGCTCGAACAGGAGGGGGATATCTTCCCGGCGTTCCCGCAGCGGAGGAATCTCAAGCACCATGACGCCTAGCCGGTAGTACAAATCATCGCGAAAGTGGTTTGTTGAAGACAGCGCCAACAGATCCGCCTTGGATCCCGCGACGATCCGGCAGTCCATCTCAAGCAGATCGTTGGAGCCGACACGCTCGAACTTTTTCTCCTGCAGTAAGCGCAATAGTTTTACTTGCAGCGACATCTGCATTGTTTCAATCTCGTCGAGAAACAGCGTGCCTCCCCGCGCATACTCAATTTTCCCGATACGCCGCTTGATCGCGCCGGTGAAGGAGCCAGCCTCATGGCCGAACACTTCGCTCTCGAACAATAGCTCGGGAATACCCGCACAATTGATCGCCGCGAAATTCTTCGCCTTTCGATGCCCGTAATCGTGCAGTGAACGGGCGACCAATTCCTTGCCCGTTCCTGTTTCGCCGAGAATCAGTGCATTCGCGTCGGCGTCGGCAAGTTCCAGGATCATTCGGCGCAGGCGTTCGATCGCCGGAGAACGTCCGAGAATCCTTGCTTCTATATTGTCCCGATGCGCAAGTGCCTGACGAACGGATGCGAGTTCAAGCGTCAGGCGACGTTTTTCGAGCGCGCGCTGCGATACGTCGACCAGTTGTTCCGACGAGTATGGTTTCTCGACAAAATCATAAGCACCCCGGCGCATCGCGTCGACCGCCATCGGGATATCACCGTGACCCGTCACGAGGATGACCGGCAGCGATGCGTCAGTTCCGACCGTATGCTCTAACAATGCGAGGCCGCTCATGCCCGGCAACCGGAGATCGCTGACCAGAATGCCGGGGAAGCCAAACTCGATATAACGCAGGGCATGTTCGGCCCGCTCGAACGACTGGACCTCCAGGCCGCTCAAACGAAGTGCTTGCGTGCCGCCGAGGCGCACCGCCGCGTCATCTTCCACAAATAGCACTTTTAGATTTTTAGACAACATCGTCTCCTCACAGTGTGGTCCGTCTTAGCCTGACGGTGAATTCAGTGCCGTCTGGTCTGTTTTGGGCGACTAGGGTGCCTCCGAACTCGTGGATGATGCCGATCGAAATCGTCAAACCCAGTCCCAACCCTTCGCCCTTGTCTTTAGTCGTAAAAAACGGCTCGAACAAGTGACTTCGGACCTCGTCCGATATGCCAGTACCGGTATCGCGCACGCCAATCGAAACGTGATCCGCTTCGTCACAGACGATAATTGTCAGCACGCGCGCTCGAGCCGGGCGGTCGATGTCGACTTCGGCCATCGCATCCAGTGCATTACTAATCAGATTGATAAATACCTGCTCAAGCCTGTTAGGTTCCGCGATCGCGTACACACTATTTTCTGGCTCTTCGCGCACCAACTCGACATTGCCGCTGCGAATCCGGGCGTCAAGCAGAAAGATGGCGTTGGAGATGGCGGAGCCGATCAGGACCCGTTCGAGGTAAGTGGGCGATTTGCGCGCAAAGCGTTTGAGCTGGCTGGTGATTTTTCCCATGCGTTCGGTCATGTCGCAAATGACCCGCAGGTTTTGCCGCGCCTCGTCGAATTCAAGCCGCTGCATGAACATCAACGCGTTCGACGACAACGTCCGCAGCGCTGCCAAAGGCTGATTCAGTTCATGTGTGATGCTTGCGGACATCTGCCCGAGTGCTGCCATTTTTCCGGCCTGGACCAACTCCTGTAATGTGGATTTGAGCACGGCTTCTGCACGCCGGCGTTCCGAAATCTCAACCTTCAACGTCTTGTTGATTCGATTCAACGCATCGGTTCGGCGCGCCACCTTGCGTTCAAGTTCCTCATTCATGTGGCGCAGGTTTTCCTTGGCCGCAAGTTCCTGCGCGATGATCCGTCGCCGCTGCAAAAGATACAAAATAAAAACCGTCACCAACGTCATTCCCAACCCGACCCCAAGGGCGACGTTCACTGCTGATACTTCTGCCGGCGTGATGTCGGACAGCGTGCTTATCGTCCAGCTTGTGTCAGGTACCGGGCGGCTCAACAGCAAAAAGCGGGATCTTAGAAAAGCCGGGGCGTGTGGGTCCAGATTGGCCTTAGGCGCGAACCTGGCTATATTGGCCGTGTCCCCTGCCGGTTCTTGCATGATCAAGCCGACTGGTTCCAGTGCGCCCGGCGCATCATATTGATGGTTGGCAATGATCGCCGCGCGTGCTTGCGCCGATAAGACGCCGAGTGACTTGAATCTCCAGCGGTCCTGAGTCGATAGAAAGATGACGCCGTGAATATCGCTGATCGTTGCCGTATCGCCCGCACGTTGCCAAATTTGCTCGATCTTGCTGAGGTTGATCTTGACGGTCGCGATGCCAACGACCTTTCCGCTGGCGTAGATTCGTTCGGCATAGAAGTAGCCAGCTTCCTTGCTTGCGGCCCCTAAGCCGTAGAACGTGCCACTGCCCGTCGAGAGCGCCTGCTGAAAATAAGGTCTGTAGCCGTAGTTAATTCCGACGAAACTGTAGGGCTGGTCCCAGTTACTCGACGCCAGCGTGTTGCCCTGTACATCCATGATGTACAGAGTATCCGAGTGCGCCCCCCGATTGACCGCGGCTAGATATTGATCGACCCGCCCGGTGAGCGCGGCATTGCTGGGCTCGAGCAACAGTCGCACCACTTCGGGATTGAGGTTCACGAGCGACGGCAAGTAGGCATAACGTGCCAATTCGCTCTTTAGTGCAGTGTCGTAGATATCGATGCGATGGACCGCCGCGCGGCGAATAGTCTCGATGCCGAGTTGCTCGGCGTATTGATAAGACCAGAAGATGCCCGCAGCAATGAGCAGCACGACTCCAGCATATCTCTTCAACCATTGCTGAGCATGCACGTGCTGGCGGAGCCAGTTGCGCACCGGCCAATCGCCTACTTCCAACCTGGGATTAAGGCCACCGCGTGACATAGGTAGCTCTCGCTAAAGCGGCGACGCGACAATGCGGCAACCGGAGCGCTCGTTCTCCGGGCGGCCGGCACGGGGCATCGCCCACTTGGTGATATGAGCAATGGCGCGGAGAACCGTCCCGCACCGATAAACGCCGCGCCATTCACCGCGACAGCGCTTTAACTTGATCAGGCGCGAGACTTCGCGGTGGATGGGTTCTGCGTCGTTGGCGGCGCGTTCGCCATGTGTGCAGGAGACGTCGCCGAATACGGAATGCGCAAGACGCGCGCTGCCGGCATGGTCGCTTCACTATGCCATCGCGTCGACCGCGACCCGATGACTGCATTGCCGGTGCCGGCATGATTGAATGTGAAAGTCAGAACCGCGCCGGCCCGGTGGATCGTGGCCGGGTGCGGCAAAGGTGTGTTATGCAAGTCGCCTCCTGCTATATAATAATTATTTTGTAGTTATTGTATACAGCGTATTCACTGAATAACGGAATGTCAATGGCCTCTGCAACGAAAGGCACGCCGGTGGAAGAAACCGTCGAAGTGCCGGACCGGGCGCTCGATGCCATCGGCCGCAAATATCACGCGCGGATGCACACGGTCGATGCATC
>JGI12635J15846_10000417_pt1 | contig 35840 bp, 33 predicted proteins | sample BlaSpr_A8_OM2_M2_FD_15846 | JGI IMG/M metagenome (IMG submission 15846)
TCCGGAGTATCGGCGGGCACGGTGATGCGGCTGCGCAGCTTGCCGTTGATCTGCACGGGGATTTCGAGTTCGTCTTCCTTAGCGAGCAGGGGGTCGTATTTTGGCCAAGGAGCTTTGAGCAGATTGCCTTTCTCGCCCAGCATCTCCCAGAGTTCGTGGGCGAGATAGGGGGCGAAGGGCGCGAGTAGGAGGACGATCGTGCGCTGTACTTCGGCCAATAGGATGGGCGGAATTACATCGCCCCTCACCGGTTCGCCGGTGTTGGGGCTGTGCGCGTCTTCATTTCCTAACATGCGGCGGTTGGCGTCGTTGACCAGTTCCATGATGGCGGAGACGCAGGTGTTGAAGTGCCAGCGGCCTTGGAAATCGTCGGTGACGCGCTTTATGGTCTGGTGAAGCTTGCGCTGGAGACGGCGCGCCGAGTCGGGGAGGGGCTCCGACTGAGATTCGCGCGCGGCGGACTGCTGCGGTTTCGCGTGCTTCTCGACGAAGCGGTAGACGCGGCCCAAAAATCTTTGAATGCCTTCGATGCCGGAATCCTGCCAGTCGAGGTCGCGGTCGGGTGGGGCGGCGAAGAGGCTGTAAAGGCGGGCGGCGTCGGCGCCGTAGCGGGCGACCATTTCATCGGGACTGACGACGTTGCCGAGGCTCTTCGACATTTTTGCGCCGTCTTTGATCACCATGCCCTGGGTGAAGAGACGCTCGGCGGGTTCATCGTTGGTGATGAGGCCGAGGTCGCGCATGAATTTTGTCCAGAAGCGCGAGTAGATGAGGTGAAGGATGGCGTGTTCGACGCCGCCAATGTATTGGTCGATGGGAAACCAGTACTGCGCGGCTTGGGAGTCGAAGGGTGCGCGGTCATTATGCGCGTCGGTGTAGCGGTAAAAGTACCAGGACGAATCGACGAAGGTGTCCATGGTATCGGTTTCGCGGCGTGCGGGACCTCCACATTTGGGGCAGACGGCGTTCACGAATTCGGGAACGCGCGACAGAGGTGAGCCGCCGGCGAGGGTGATGTCGACATTTTCCGGGAGAAGGACGGGCAAGTCTTTCTCGGGCACGGGAACGATGCCATCTTTTTCGCAGTAGAGCATGGGGATGGGGGTGCCCCAATAGCGCTGGCGGGAGATACCCCAATCTTTGAGGCGATAGGTGATGGTGGGTTTTCCGAAACCGTTTTGTTCGGCGAAGGCGGACATGGTTTTGATGGCTTCGGCGCATTCCATGCCGCTATAGGGGCCGGAGTTGATCAACATGCCTTCGTGGCCGACGAAGGGGAGCGGTGGCTCGGTGATGGTTTCTTCCGGGTCGTTGGAGATGGGGAGAATGACGAGGCGGATCTCGAGTTTATATTTTTTGGCGAATTCGTAGTCGCGCTCGTCGTGGGCGGGAACGCTCATGATGGCGCCGGTGCCGTAATCCATGAGGATGTAATTCGCTACCCAGATGGGAACTTTTTCGCCGTTGAACGGGTTGATGGCGTAGCGGCCGGTGGGGACGCCGTGCTTCTCGATTTCTCCGATGTCGCCGGCTTCTTTGGCTTTGCGCTGCTCGGCGATGAGCTCATCGACTTTAGCGCGAAGATCGGGATTGGAGGCGGCGAGATCATCCACCATGGGATGCTGGGGCGCGAGCTGGATTGAAGTCGCGCCGTAGATGGTGTCGACGCGTGTGGTAAAGACCGAGATGGTAGCGCCGGCGGGGCCGAAGCCGGAGTGTTGCGGCTGGGAGTAGTCGAGTTTGAAATCGACCAGCGTGCCTTCACTGCGGCCAATCCAGTTGCGCTGCATGGTGCGGACTTTTTCGGGCCAGCCCTCAAGCTTTTCAAGATCGCGCAAGAGTTCGTCGGCGTAGTTGGTGATGCGCAAGAACCATTGTTCAAGTTCACGCTGCTCGACGAGAGTATCTTCGTGACGCCAGCAGCGGCCATTCACCACCTGCTCGTTGGCGAGCACGGTGCAACACTTCGGGCACCAGTTGACGCGGCTTTTTTTGCGATACGCCAAACCCTTTTCATAAAACTTGAGGAAGAACCACTGATTCCAGCGGTAGTAGTCGGGAAGGCAGGTGGTGACTTCGCGGGACCAATCGTAGGCGAAGCCGAGGCGGTTCATCTGCGCCTTCATTTTGGCGATGTTGTTGATGGTCCACTGACGCGGCGGAGTGTTGTTTTGAATGGCGGCATTTTCGGCGGGAAGGCCGAAGGAATCCCAGCCCATGGGGTGAAGAACGTTGTAGCCGTTCATCCACATGTAACGGGCAAGAGCGTCCCCGATGGCGTAGTTGCGGACGTGGCCCATGTGCAGAGCGCCAGAGGGGTAAGGCAACATTTCGAGAACGTAGTATTTCTTTTTAGGCGAACTGTGCGGATCGGCGGCGTAGAGCTGGGGATCGGCTTGCCAGCGGGTGAACCATTTGGATTCGACGCGTTGGGGATTGTAGCGGTCGTCGTTTGGCCGGTCGTCATTCGGACGATCGTCATTCGGACGATCGTCATTCGGACGATCGTGGTTCGGTCGATCGCTGGTTGAAGGGAGTTCCTGCATTGCGTTTTCTTGCGGCATAAGAGCCTTACCGGCGGTTGCGAGTGAAGCTTAGATTTTACAATGTCGCGGCGGAATGTGCGGCGTTCGGGCTAACTGAGGATTTCCCAGAGGCTCCAGAGAGTTATGGCGGGACCACCCCAGATGTACACGAGCGACTTCCAATTCAGCTTGACGACGACGTCGCGTTGGCTTTCCGTGGAGATCACGAATGCGCCTTTGCCCTTCATCAGGATGACGGGCGGATGAAGGTCGAATGCCTCGGTCGAAACGGAAGTTGCAGGAGCGCTCAGACCGGAGCGGAGATACCCGTAGACTTCCTGGCGCAATATGTCGGCTTCGCCCGGACCGATATAACCGGGGCCGATGCGGGATAACTCATTGCACTCGGAAACAGGATCTTTTATCGCCCAGGGATTGGGCTGAAGGGCGCCGAGAACGAAAATCGTGTCGCCGGGTCTGATGGAGTATTCCTGAGCGAACTCGGGATTGTCTTCCGAGTAGCGCGAGAAGGCGAAGAAGAGTTTCCCGTACTCCGAGCGCTCGCTGGAGGGTGGCATGAGCAATTCCGAGCCTTGCGGGTAAATCATCAGAATCCCAGTGCCGTCATCGATGAAAAGAGGCGCGCACATTTCCCGCATCTGCTTGCGGAGGTCGCCCTGCGGATTGGATTCGACGGTGAGGCGATAGTAGAGGCAGTCAGCATGGCTGAGCGGGGCGACCAGGGCATACGGACCGACGGCTCTGCCGGTCAGTTCAACTTGTCCCATGGCGGCGGAAGCGATGGTAGTGCGCGGAGTGTCCATGATGAGGCGCTTGCGCTGAAGCAGACGAAAGCCCCGCCAGAAGAAATAGGGGCCTGCAAATATGCCGACGACCGCCCAGAGCAAGGGATGGGTGAAGAGCCAGTACAGAAGGGTGATCATAGGCGCGGCCAGAATACATCAGCCAGATTGGAAGACAAGTCGATTTGGAGTTACGCTACCAGCTTCTTTAAGGCATCGATGTTGCGGCGGTCGTCGCCGGGCTTGTCGATGGGAGTTTCGGCGATGAAGGCGGCGTGGGCGAGGCGGAGATCGTTGAGCAGAATGCGGAATGTTTGCTTGCCGATGGTCCCCTTGCCGATGTGTTGATGGCGGTCGAGTTTGGAGCCGCGCGGGGCTTTGGCGTCGTTGCAGTGGACGACTTTGACATTGTTCAGGCCGATGGTTGCGTCGAGGTGTTGAAGGGTGGCGTAGAGGCCCTCTTCGGTGACGATGTCGTATCCGGCGACATGGGTATGGCAGGTATCGATACAGGCGGCAGCGGGGACGATGCCGCGGAGGCGGTCAATGACTTCGGCAACTTGCTCGAAGCTGCCTCCGAGAGAGAACTCGGCGCCGGCGGTGTTTTCGATCAGGATGGTGAGGCCTGCGGCTTCCAGGTCAAGACCCTGCGTGGACGCGGCAATAGCGGCGGCGGTTTGCAGAAGTCCGGCCTCGCGATCGGAGCCTCGGAATGAGCCGGGATGAAGGACGAGATAGTCGGCACAGACGGCGAGGGCGCGCTCGANCTCGCCGCGGAAGGCTTCAATGGATTTCTTNAGGAANAGCGGATTGGTGCTGGCGAGATTGACNANATAATTGGTGTGGATGACGAGCGGTTTGAGATCGTATCGGGCTCGCAGGCGCAGCATTTCATCGCAGAGCGGGTGACTGAGATCGTAGGGAGCCCATTGGCGCGGGCTGGAGGAGAAAATCTGGAGCGTGTTGCAGCCGAGGCGGTAGGCGCGTTCGGCGGCATTGTGGATGCCTCCGGCAGTAGAAGTGTGGATGCCGATGCGGCGGGAAGTGAGGCGCGGCGGGCGTTTGGGCGCGGGACGGGCGAGGATATCTTGTTCGCGGGCCATGGAATGGGGCATTTAGAAAGTATAAGTCGGACGCGAATTTGCGAAGGGGCGTAAAAATTCTTTAACACAGAGGTCGCAGAGGGGCACAGGGGACGACGATTGCGGAATCTGCGGTAAATGAGTTGTTTGCCGTGCAGGGACGGCAACGGTAGACTTAATGGACAGCTAAAGGGGAACCTATGTTAGTCGTGATGAAGGCGCAGGCTACAGAAGAGCAGGTGCGGCGCGTCTGCCAGAAGATTGAAGAGTTGGGATACCGGCCGCATGCCATGCCAGGGGCACAGCGAACGGCAATCGGCATCACTGGAAATAAAGGCGAGGTAGAGCAGGGCACGCTCGAAGAGATGGACGGCGTGCAAGAAGTGATCAAAGTTTCGAAGCCTTACAAACTGGTGAGCCGGGATGTGAAAGAGGACAACACGGTAATCCGTTTTCCGGGCACAGAGGCCACGATAGGCGGGGCCGGATTGGCGATTGTGGCGGGACCGTGCGCGATTGAAAACCGGGAGCAGGCCTTTGCGGTGGCGGAGCGGGTACACCGGGCGGGAGCGCAGTTTTTTCGTGGCGGTGCATATAAGCCGCGGACGTCTCCCTATTCGTTTCAAGGATTGGGCGAAGAAGGGTTGCGGATTATGGCGGAGATTCGCGATCAGTATGGGATGAAGATTATTACGGAAGCGATTGATAATGAGTCGCTTGATCTGGTGGAAGAGTATGCGGATGTGATCCAGATTGGGGCGCGGAACATGCAGAATTTTTCGCTGCTGAAGCGCGCCGGGCGAGCGAAGAAAGCGGTGCTACTGAAGCGGGGGATGTCGGCGACGCTGGAAGAATTTTTGATGGCTGCAGAATATATTTTAAGCGAGGGGAATTACCGCGTGGCGCTATGCGAGCGCGGAGTACGAACGTTTGCGGATCACACGCGGAACACGCTGGATCTTAGCATTGTTCCAGCGGTGCAGCGGTTGAGCCATCTGCCGATTTTTGTCGACCCGAGCCATGGTACGGGGAAGCGAAATAAAGTTACGCCATTGTCGCGGGCGGCGGTGGCGGTGGGAGCGGATGGGCTGATGGTGGAGGTGCATAATCAGCCGGACCAGGCGATGTCGGATGGTCCGCAATCGCTGTTTCCCGATCAGTTCGATGAGNTGATGANGCAGGTGCGGCAGATTGCNNCGGTNGTGGGNAGNACGGTGCCGGGAATTGGGGTGCGGGAGACGGTGGGGGTGGTATCCAAATAAAGGATTCGGCTGATCTTTACTCGGGCAGGTCACTTGACTCGGGCAAGTCACTTGGGCAGGTTTTCTCGATGTGCAAAGAACTGTAAACATTGTGGCGTTTTTGTGGGATCTGGTCCAAGCTTAAGCAAAGAGTCGAGCTTCGCTCAGGGCAAGTAACCGAAGGCGGCTGTCACTGCATAAATATTTTGGAAGAGGTTTCTCTGGGGTTGCTTCTCATGTTTCGTCGATACTCTAATTCCCGTGGAAAGATCATTTTTCTGGCGGCGGCTTTGGCTGCTTTTCCGGGCGCGATGCTGGCACAGCGTGGGGGTGGCGGGCGCATTGGCGGTCCAGCGGCCGGTGGGGCTGGGCTGAATAACGGCAATCACGCGACTGGCGTGGATGCCAAAGACGACTTGAGCGACTTCCACCAAATTATGGCGGTGCAGGCGAGTCCCGAGCAGAAGCTGGCCTTTGCGGCGATGTTGAAGAGCACGGCGGCGGCAAGCGCGCAGGTGCAAGAGTTTGTCGACCAGTTGAATAAGGAAAACAGTCCGCAGGAAATCGCGAGCCGCGATAAGGATCTCGGGGACGCGGTGGAGATGGCCAGAACTTTGAACAAACGATTTCTGGAGGGTTTCTCCGAGGCGCAGAAATCCGGGTTGAAGGAGATGATCAAGCGGCTGGGCAAGGCGGATTCGGAGGTTGGGCAGCAGGCGCGGGCGCTCGATCAGGCGTTTGAGTCGAAGATAGCCAGTTCCCAGATGGCGAATGTGGCGAGTGGGTTAGAGCATACTCTGGAGGTTTTCCAGCACGAGCAACTGGGGCTGGGCGAGGAGATGAGTATCGAAGGCGCCAGTGGCAGCCAGGAGGCCAACTATGCGCTGCCAGCGGTGAAAAATACAGCCAATATTGGCAACCAGGCGATTTCGATTGTGACCTCCGGATTGGTTTCGAAAGCGGCGGTGGAGGGTGGGCAGAACACATTTGCAGTTAAGCTCACGGCCGACATCACGGACCTGCAACACAGCATGACCGAGGTGATGCGAAATCAGCTTAATCAGGCGAACCGGTGCGGCGAGAGGATTGAGATCGCCACCGCAGAGTTGACGCCGGAGCAGCCCGCCGGATTGATGACGGCGCAATTGCACTACGAGCGCTGGACCTGCAACCCAATGCTTGGGCGCGACGACATGAACGAGATGGTGGAGGGGAACGGAACGATCGCAGTGAAACTGACGCCTGGGGTTGGGCCAGACGGCACGCTGCGCTTAACCGCGGAGATGGAACGGGTGGAAGCGGAGGGGCTGCTAGGCCAGCTGCTGCGGTCCGACTCACTGGGCGAGAAGCTGCGGGACAAGATCGCAGCGTCGATTCTTGCGGCTTTGGATCAAGGAGGCGATTTCAAGGCTGCGCTGCCTCCCGGTACTCGAGATTTTGCCAGCCTGAAGCGGGCGCATTTTCAGGATATGGGGGCGGGACGGCTGATGGTGGTGATGGATGGAGAGATTCGAGTTTCAAACGAACAAGTGGCGGCACTCACGACTGCATTGAAGCAACAATCGGCCACGGCGGAACGTTCTGTTCTGCAGCCGGAATTGATGACACGGTAGGGTACGGGGCTAAAGCCGATCTTTTTGAGCACGCCGCGGATGAAGAGACTGCTTCTCTTTGTACGAATCTGCTTCTCTTATACGAATCTGGTTAGTCGTGCAATTTGCTCTCGTTCGACGAGCAAAAGGCGAGCTTCGCTGTTTGCAGTTTGGAGTAGCGCAGACAAAAACCAAGATCCCTCGCTGCGCTCGGGATGACAGTACTAACGCTCGGCAGTACTAACGCTCGGCAGTACTAGCGCTCGGCAGTACTAGCGCTCGACAGTACTAACGCTCGGTGGACAGTCCCTTCGGTTCCGCTCAGGACAGGCCAGGGCGGCTGTCTCTACATAAGCTGTCAGGGCTGAAATACGATTCGGGTGCCGGGTTCAGGACTGTCCCAGAAGGCTTCGATCTCACTGAGTGGCGCGATTTTTTTTCTGAATTCGAATGGCTTGGCGGCGGCAGCGGCGAAAAATTCCGCAACGGCGGCGCGGAGCTGATCGAGCGACGCGCTGCCGAAGCCGCTTCCCAGCAGCTCCAGCCCGGAGCTGCGCAGCGACGCGGCATTCAGCGAAATCGTCGCACCGGCACTGGCACCGATCTCGATGTATCGGACCCGCGGCGTTGACTTCATAAGGCCCTTGTGGGAGAGCGCATCGAGCAAGCATTCGGCTGGTGTTCCCCAGACGTAGTCAAGCACGACGTCAACGCCCGCTTTGGCACACTCGTTTTTGAACGCTGCCACCAAAGCCTCGCGTGGCTGAGCGAGCGAGATGACGGCGTCAGCGCCCAGCATAGGCAGCCTTTCGAGCGTCTCTGGATTGCGTCCGGCGGCGATGACCCGGCGTGCTCCTAGCCGTTTTGCGATCTGCACCGCAAGCTGCCCGGCCACGCCGGTAGCGCCGAGGATGAGCACGCTCTCGCCGGCGGCGAACTTCGCCCGCCCCATGAGTGCAGCCCAGGACGACATAGCTGGATTGGCGATCCCCGCCGCAGTCGCGTCATCCAAGCCTTCGGGCAGAGGAATGCACATCCACTTCGCGGCCAAGGCGCGTTCGGCAAAGGTTCCATAGGGAGGTCGCGCGATGCCGAAATAGACCCGGGAGCCATCCTCCAACCGGCCCACGCCGTCGACTCCGGGTATGAAAGGAAGCTCGCCGATGGCGGCGTAATGCACTCCTCTGGCAAGCGATTTAACAATGGGATGAAGACCAGCGGCAGTTACGGTGACCGGCATCTCGCCTTCCGCTGCCACCGGATCGGAGAAAGTGGCGTAGCGCGGCGACAGATTAAAGTCTGAGACTAGAGCGGAACGCATGAAGAACTCCTTCGCTAATAAGAAGTGAAGGTGCAGTTTTAAATTTTATATTCTCCGAAGATCGCCGTGCCGCAATGATACGTACTTCGGCAGGCGACCGGTCTACCATAGATACGCCCAGGCAGGAGATCCTTCGTTCCGCCTGAAAAACTGCTGCGCTCAGGATGACAGCAATCCAGGCAGCTGGCTACTAGGGGCGAAATTCATCTGGTAATCTTACAGCTTCGAGATTCCAGGTGGGGAAACAGCTTTTCTCTTGCGCAAACTCCTTCTGATTGCTGTATCGATCCCGCTAGTAGGCGCCGCCGGATGGTGGTACTTCCGAGAAAAACCTTTTCCAAGTTATGGGCCGGCTTACCGCGAGTATGCCTACGTCTCCAACGGCAAGAGCAACACGGTGAGTGTGATCGATCTACGCACGTTTGAGCTGGCAAACAAAATCAATGTGGGCACTGGGCCGACCGGAATCGCGGCCAATCGCGAGAAAAACGAGATCTATGTGGTGAATACGGGCTCGAACAATGTAAGCATCATCGATGCCGAGAAGAATGCCGTAGTGGCGACGATTGGGGTTCACGGGCGGCCATACTACATCGATGTTGCGAAAGATGGAACGCGGGCGTATGTGGCGAACTCGGGTTCGGACAATGTTTCGGTAATCGATCTGAACCGGAGGATGGTGATAGGGACGGTACGGGTGGGATCACAACCTGGACTGGCGAGGGTCTCGCCGGATGGAAAAACGGCAGTGGTGTCGAACCGGGGTGACAATACGGTCTCCGTGATGGATACGAAAGCATTGCGGGTGAGAGCGACTTTGCCGGTATGCGAGAAACCAGAGGACATCGCCATATTGCCGGACTCGAGCAAAGCGTTCGTGGCTTGCACAGGATCGTCACAAGTGGCATCGATTGGCCTGGCGCAGGATGGAGCGCCGCAAGGCGCGAGTGACCGGGTTTTGGCGTTGATCGATGTAGGACGGACTCCGGTGGGCCTGGCGTTGAAGCCAGATGGCGGCGAGTTGGCGGTTTGTGACTTTGATTCGGACAGCATTTCATTGATCGAGACGGGGAACGACGAGGTGGGAAGCAGCACTTTGGTGGGCGAACATCCGGCACGAGCATTGGTGACCCGGGATAACTCGCGGCTGTATACCAGCAACTTTGGATCGAACAGCGTAGCGGTTTACGACATAGAAGCGGGACGGCGCATTGCGACGCTGGCAGTGGGTAGCAGTCCGGAGGGTTTGGCGCTGTCGCAGGATGAACGATATCTGCTGGTGCTGGATACGCAGGCGGGGGACGTGACGGTGATCCAGAGGCGCGCTTCGCGGAAGCTGGAACCATCGGAATATTCGCTGCTCACAATGATTCCGGTGGGAGTTCAGCCAAACGGAATCGTGGTGAAGGCGTTCATGGTTGGCGGGGCAGCCGCCAAGAAATAGGCCTGTTTGGCAATTTGCAAAAACTGTTAACCAGCAAGGGCACGAAGACACATAAAGGAATGCGTGCGGATCGATGTGCGCGGGGAAATTCCCTGAGGCGGCGCAGGAATTACCCGCAGTGTCGGGGGCCTTCGACTTCGGAACTGCTTCGCATTCGCGAAGCAGTTCCTTCGCTCAGGATGACAGGGTACGAAAGGTCAGATCCCTACTCATCACTAGACTGCGGCGGGTTTGGCGCAGAATTTGTCGAGGGCGGATTTGAGATCGGCGGCAATGGCCGGAGCTTCGCGGGATTCGATGTCGCGGCGAGGCATCATGTAGACGAGTTGACCGTCGCGGAGGATTGCAATCGAGGGCGAGGACGGGGGTTGGCCGGTGAAATAACTGCGGGCGCGTTCGGTGGCTTGCGTGTCTTGTCCCGCGAATACGGTGAAGGCATGGTCGGGGTGAACGGCATTTTGCAGCGCCATGCGGACAGCGGGGCGCATGCGGCCGGCGGCGCATCCGCAGATAGAATTTACAACCACCAAAGCTGTTCCCTGCTGGGCTTTCAGAGCCTGATCAACGTCTTCTGCGGTGCGTAGTTCCTGGATGCCCAGGCGGGTTAGTTCCTCGCGCATGGGGATGACCATAATTTCGGGATACATTCGGAGCTCCTTCAATTCTTGTTTCTAGACTGTTACTTGTTTAGTTTACCTGAAAGCTAACAGAGTGAAGAGTAGCAAGGCCTGCAACTGGGTGGATCAGATGCAAAACCGTTAAACCAGCAAGGGGCGCGAAGGTATACGAAGAAGTGCCGCCTTCTGAAGCGCGGGAACAACCATCGAGCGGTAACCGGCACCTAATGCGCTGCCGTTGGGGTTCCGGTTTTGTTGCAGGAAGTTGTGGAAGGCAAATTCTTTCAGGGGAAGGCTCACAAGATGGAGAAACGTTCGCGGTCGCTCGGCTCGTGGTTGTTCGCGGGGGTGCTGGCAATTTCTTTTGTAGGCATGGGCTGCGCCCATCATCATTACTACCGTGTTTACGATCCTTACTATAGCGATTACCACGTGTGGAACGGGGTGGAGGTTGATTATTACCACCAGTGGGCGGTGCAATATCACCGCGATCCGAAACGCGATTTCAGGAAGCTTCCGCCGGAAGAGCAGAAAGAATACTGGACCTGGCGGCACAGCCACGGCGACCAGCACTAGGGCGGACACTAAAAGTAAAAGCCTTTCACCACAGAGGGTACGGAGGGTCACTGAGGAAAAGCCAGAGGACTTTCATGGCTTTACTCAGTGATCTTTTTGTCTTTTTTGGCTGAAGCATTCTTAGGTAGTGGTGCAGTTTGACCGGAAGAATGGCGTGCGCGTGGGAGATCCCTCAGCCCGCTGGTGAAAGCGCGGGCTTTCGGGATGACTCCGAAAAAAGTGAAGCGCAAGACTTTTCAAACACCACCACTACCCATTCTTACGAGCACTTAGCGCAGAAATACGTGGGCGGCATCTTCGGCGTGGATGGGCAACTTGCGGCGCGCGCCGGTGGTGACGTTGTAAACCACCAGCAGGTGATCCTCGACCATCAGGATTTCGTTCTCACTTAACCAACCCACCAACTGGGCATGGGGAAGAAATACGATGCGGCGCGGAGAATCCTCCACACTTTTTATTTCAAGCGCGGGAAGATCCGCCAGGGCTTTGCGGATGTGCTGGGATTCTTCGGGATTGGCCTGGCCCTGCTCGGCAAGCTGGATGGGAGTATTCGGCTTGCTGGTAGAGACGATGGTCAGCGCCACTGACTTTTGATCGGGAGACAATTTTCCATTCTGGGTGTAGAAGCTGACGTCGTAATCGGGATTTTTGTAAGCTTCAATCTCATCGAAGACTTTCAGAGTTTTATCGCGAAGACGCAGCACGGTCTGATCGTCACTTTCGTTGGACCATCCGCAACATCCAGTATCGGGGATGGCTTCGAGAATGACATCGGGATTTGGAACATCCAGCAGGTTTCGCAGCGGAGGGGTCACGGGCGCCGGAGTCCACTTGCCTGTGTTTTCTTCGAAGATGGAAGTGGATTGATAGACAGGTTTGGTCTGACCGGCGACAAATTGGGTGAGGAGAAAAAACCTTTCCACTCCGCTCTCCGGCACCCAGACCTGGCCATAGGCACAGGTTTCCTCGCATCCACCCGTGGGGCAGGAGCACTCGGGAAGAGATGTGGTGGCGACTTCCTGACGATTGGCCCCGGCGAGATCGGTTTGCCAACTTAGCCATGTGTTTTTCGTGGAGAGGTCGACGCCATCGCGCTGCAAGCGGCGGGCCTGATTGGAAAACCAGAAAAGAGATTTGCCGTCGGATGACAGAAAAGGGGTGGGAGCGGATTCGGCGATCACAAGATTCGATCCGGCGGTGGAGGTAGTGCGGGAAACATCGCGAGTGAGCGTGCTTGCCTGATGGCCATCCCAGAACCAAACTTTGCGCTCCGCGGCAAGATCAGTTTCCATCAGTGGCAGGGCGGCGGGCGGAACAAACAACATCTGCCCTTGCGAGTTGACGGAAAATGCCGAGAGCGAGGCCGCGGCCCCGGTAGGAATTTTGACGGTTTGCTTTTCCGAAAATGTTGCGGGATTGTACTCGACGGCCTCACCGCTGGAGCGTATTACCCACAGACGTTTGTTCTGTGCGAGGGCACAAATTGAGAGACAGAGAAGGGCTGTTACCGTTAGAGCTTTTCCTGGCATGAGTGAATCGATTGTAAATCGGGGGTGGCGGGATAATTTGAAAAACATCGTCCGTCAGCTTTCAGTGCCAGCCCCTAAAGGGGCATCTGAATCCAAAGAGCATTCGGCATCGCTGAAGCGATGCCCTGATACGAACCTGGTGTTTCTTCTACAGGCGCAAGCTGTAATGCATAATCGGGACCTCGCCACTGCCACGGGTCTTGCGTAGAATAGAATGCTGAACGCGAATGAGTTTTCGTCCATGAGGAACTCAGCAATGAAAAACTCAGCAACGAGAAACCAATGACGGCCACAACCCAAGTTCGTACAGAGAATCCGGCTGCGCAGAGTGGCACGGCAGAGCTGCCTGAAGTTCCACTCACCACGGAAGGGTATAGTGTTTTGCACCAGATGATGCGGGTGCGGCGCACGGCATGGCGCGCTTTGGACGCGGTTTTGCGTGCGGAAATCGCGCAGGAAGCTGCGGCGGTTCTGGGCAAAATGGAGCAGAGGACGGAGGGGCAATCGGCGCTGTTTTCTCTGATCGGGCATAAGGGCGACCTGATGTTGGTTCACTTCCGCAATTCGTTTGCGGACTTGAACCAGGCGGAGCTGGATCTGGCTGGGTTGCGGTTCAGCGATTACCTGGAACCGACATCTTCTTACCTCTCGATTATCGAACTCGGGCTGTATGACTCTACTCTGAAGATTTACAAAGAACTGGCGGCGCAAGGAATTCAACCGCACTCCGAGCAGTGGAAAACGGAGATTGAAAGCAAACTGGCGAGGCATCGAGAGGCGATGCATCCGCGGCTGTTTCCGCAAATTCCTCCGAATCGTTACCTGTGTTTCTATCCGATGGACCGGCGGCGCGGCGAGGAAAAGAACTGGTATACGCTGCCCATTGAAGAACGCGCCCGGCAAATGAATGACCACGGGCTGGTGGGACGCCGCTACGCAGGCGAAGTGAAACAGATCATTACTGGATCGATTGGCTTTGACGATTGGGAGTGGGGCGTCGATTTATTTGCCGACGATCCGCTGGTATTCAAAAAGCTGATCTACGAGATGCGCTTCGATCACGTGAGCGCGGTGTATGCGTTGTTCGGGCAATTCTATGTGGGAGTGAGATGTCCGGCAGCGGGGTTGGAAAAATTGTTGAGCGGAGTATTGCCGGGGTAGCTCGGGGCGGGAGATCCCTCACGCGGCTGACGTACGCCGCGATTCGGGATGACGGCCTCAATGGGGGAATTTATGTCAACGCTTGGACTTATTGAATATAAAGATGCCAGCCCGGAGGTGCGCGCGGTTTATGACGACATCATGGCGACGCGGAAGACAGACTGGATTAATAATTTCTGGAAGGCGATTGCGCATGATCCCGCCACGCTGAAGCGCACGTGGGAAGACATCAAGCAGATCATGGCTCCGGGGGCGCTTGATCCGCTCACCAAAGAGTTGATCTATGTGGCGGTGAGCGTGACCAATCAATGCCATTACTGCATCGCGTCGCACACAGTGTCGGCACAAAAGAAGGGCATGACCGACGCGATGTTTAAAGAATTAATGGCGGTTGTGGGCATGGCGAACGAGACTAATAAGATGGTCACGGGATATCAGGTGGAGATCGATGAGCAGTTTAAGAAATAGTTGCCTATTGGCCCTAAAGGGGCGTTTGAATCCTGAGAACTTAGGGATCGCTAAAGCGATGCCCTGATAGGAAACTTGAATCGATGTTTCTTCGGCGATTTATGAGGAAACTTGAATTCGTGAGCTTTTAGATCGGCCTTTCGGCCGCGAAAGCGAACGCCTTCGGCCTCCAGCCGCAGCCGCTGTTCGATGGCGGAATCGCCGCGAAGCTTGATCTCTCCTCCTGCGCCCAAGACGCGCTGCCAGGGCAAATTAAAGCCGCGATGAAGCACTTGCGCTACCAGCCGCGCGCCACCGGGGAATCCGGCAGCCCGAGCGATGGCCCCGTAGGTGGAGATTTTTCCTTTCGGAATGCGGCGGATGGCCGCTTCGATGCTTAAGCGCCTGATCCCGGAATCTGACAACTCCTTGCTGCCGGGTTTGGTCCTTGCCAGATGGCGCGAGGCTTTGCTTCCCTTCTTCATACCGACCGGCGGGTTAAGCCGCCCGACGGAAGGATTCGACAGCGTCCGAAACGGAGTTGAAGGCGTCAAACACCGTGATCAACTTTGTAATTTGCAAGACGTCGCTGACGCGTTGGGTTAAGTTAGCCAGCTTGATGGTGCCTCCGGCGTTGAGCGCGGTGGTACGCAGCGCTACCAGCGTACCCAGACCGCCGGAATCGATGTAGCTCACCTCCGCGAGGTTCAACACAATACGATTGTTTTCCGAAATAGCCTGCTTTACGTTTTCGCGCAACAGCGAAGATTCGTCTCCAAAGACGATGCGGCCGATACAATCGACGACGAGAACCCCGTTTTCGGTTTGGGTTGATAGTTGCAACTGCATAAAACCTCCCTGATGCTCCAGGTTTGAAGAATTAGCCTAGCGCTTGGGAAGAGGTTTTAGCAAGTTGGGAGAGGCAGTGGGTAGGTGCAAAAAGCGTCAACCGCAAAGCGTTACGAAGGGAATACTAGGACTGGTCGAGCGTGCGCGACATGAACGAGACAAGAAGTCGAGCTTCGCTCGACGGAACAGCCGAGAGGCGGCTGTCCCTATATAACCTAAAACGGCTTACGGGCGACGACTTCGCTATCGCGGATAAAAAATTGCGCGGAACATTTTTCGGATCCGCAGATTACGGGCACGAGGCCGTTGATCTGGCGGCGCGTGATCAGGCCCAGCATGCCGCAGGAAGGGCAGGCCAGCACGGCCCAATAGGGATCTTCTTTCTCGCCGACTTCGCCGGCGTTTTCCAGCACAAAGACGGTTCCGGGTTGCATGTGTTCCGGGATCCACTCGTTAATCAGATCCAGTTCGCCGACCATATTTCCCCCTGGTGAACCAAGCTTTGACGCAAGTTTTCTACCTAAGAAGCTTTTCTAGCACGCCGGCGTGCGGCCGGCGAAGTTACCGAAGTATTCGATTTTCTTGCGATGACCTCGGCGCGGACCTGACGCACCGCGTCGCTAAGGCAAATTCCTAGAATGGGTTGGTCAGAATTTTTCAAGATGTCGACGATCTGGCGCTCCGAAGTCTCCAGGTAAAGGCGTTTGCCGTCGGTGAGAAGGTGAACATCGGAGTTGCGGTCGACGATGTCGGCGAGTCCCTTGCCAAGCTCGCGCTCCAGAAAGCGCATGACCTTTCGTACTCCCTGCAGAGAGAAGCCTTTGCGCCGGAGTTGGCAGATGACGGCAACTTCGGTGAGATTCTGCATTGAATAAAGACGACGATGGCCTTCACGCTCAGGCTTGACGACGCCGCGCTCGTCCCACCACTGGAGCTGGCGGGCGGTTATGCCGGTGAGGGCAATGACCTGCTGTGATGGAAAACGGTCCGGCATAATTTGTTGATTCTGTTTAAAACAACTCGTGCGCTGAATGTTTAAAACATTCTAGACAGGAGTTGGCGGGAGTCAACGGAGAAACTTGCGGCGAGGGGTAACTAGAAGAATGCTGGGAAAAGCTTTTTAGTTGAGAAACTGCAAAACCTTTGACACAGAGGACATAGGGCGTCACGGGGCGATCTGGGACTATAGGCCGCCGCCGACGAAGTGGACTATTTCGAGCCGGTCGCCGTCTTTGAGGACGGTTTGGGGCCAGGTGCCCCGGGGGGCAATTTCGCGATTGAGTTCGACGGCGACCCGATCTTGCTTCATGTTGAGCGATTCGATCAGGGCCGTGAGGGTAAATGGGGCCGAGGGAGGATCCGCGATGGTATGGGGTTCTCCATTGATGTGTAGTTTCATGGTTTGGTTTTTCTCAGGGATTTATTGTCTCACGCACGTATTGTGCCTTCACGAGAGGAGTGCGGGGAGTGTGGTAGTTGAGAAATTAGAAAATCTTTAACACGGGGGACTATCGGACGACGAGGCCTACTCGGTTTTACGCAGCAGGAATTTGCGAGTGACGGTGCGGCCTTGATGGTTGGCTTGGATGATGATGGAGGAATCGGGGAGGGCCGATTCCTCGACTTCGAAGGAAATCTCGGCCTGGCCTCCGGAGTCGCTGGTTGCCTGAGTGTAGAAGGGCGCGGCTTCGGGGCGGGAAAAGCGAAAAATCAGGCGAGCGCTGGGGACGGGAGAACCGTCCTCGGTGATGCGCAAGCGCATCTTTAAGTTGCGGTCGGAGTGAACCGAGTTGGCGTTCTCCCACTGGAGATCGAGTTGCTTAATGCCAGCCAAGGATTCGGCTTCAGAGCGATCCAGTACGGCTTCCAGGTTCCCCTCCCGGATGGCCTCAAGGACGGCGCGATGCTGGTCGCGAAGTTGTTGCTCTTTCTGGGAATCACCAAAGCTGACATTGGCGGAGGACTCCGCGTAGGAGATCGCCTTTTTCCCAATGCACCTGCCCCGCACGAATACCTGAGTCTGGAGCAGCTGCTCGCTCTCGCGGGCTTCACTTTGCACGTGATAGATCGTGTCGTCGTGCTTTACGTCGGTATTGAAGCCGAAAATCATGGAAGAACTGAATAATTTGGAGGTATTTTTTTAAAGCATTAATAATATTTGCGATTTGAGCTTACAACATTCAGCAAAAAATGCCGCCGATTCCGAAACCCTAAGCTTGCCAAAAACATCCGAAATTACCAAGCGCGGATTTTTTTCCAGCGAGAGCGGGCAAATTGCCCGCGCAAGCTTGACACTCGCGTGTAACAACCCTAATCTAGAATGTTTAATTGATGTACCGCGCGAATTATATATACGCTCTCCTATGCCAGACAATTACTTCCTTCGCTACCTGCCGTTGCTGATCCACGTTGTGCTGGCGAGCGCGATTGCAACTGCCATTATCACGCTTTCGTGGCTGATTGGGCAGCGTAAACCTACCCGGGCCAAAATGGAAGCTTACGAATGTGGCATGCAGCCGGTGGGGGATTCGCGCGGGCGATTCTCGGTAAAGTTCTATCTGGTGGCGATGTTGTTTATTCTCTTCGATGTAGAGGCGGTGTTTCTGTATCCGTGGGCGGTAATCCTGCGGGATCTGAAGCATTTTGGGCTTTGGGAGATGTTCGTTTACATCGGAATCGTGCTGGTTGGATTCTTCTATGTCTGGAAGAAGGGCGTTCTGGATTGGGGGCCGGAAGCCGTCCGGCGGGGAGCACGTTAAATGGCTCTGGTGCCTGCAATTACCGATATTGAGCAGCTCAAGGGTCATCCGGCCGTGGCGCGATTGCTGGCCTGGAATCCGGCGGCGGTTGCGGAAGTGAAGTTCGACCGCGACGAGATGACGATCGTTGTGGGCCGCGAGAACATTCGCGAAGCGGCGGCGCTGCTGCGGGATCATGCCGATTACCCATTCAACTATCTTTCCGACATCACATGCGTCGATTGGTATCCGGCGGAGCCGCGATTTGAAGTGATTTATCACCTGCTTTCGATTTCGAAAAAGGATCGCGTACGGCTGAAAGTGCGACTGGGTAGCGCGAGTCCGGCAGTGGAGTCGCTGACTGCGGTGTGGCCGGGAGCGAATTATTTCGAGCGCGAAGTGTTTGATTTGTTTGGGATTCGATTTACGGGGCATCCTTATTTGGTGAGGCTGCTGATGCCGGAGGATTGGGAAGGGCATCCGCTGCGGAAGGATTATCCGGTGGAGGGTTACCGGTAGATTTCGGCAGAACGTTTACCGGGCTGGAGAGTTTTTCGAAAGTCAATATCTTCAACACAGGGACACAGAGGGTCGCAGCGTAAATCGAAGGAAGCAACTCTAGCAATCGCACTTTTATGGCGCATCTAAGTCCAACACCGGTACTTGAACCCGCCCAGGATCGGACGATGATCCTGAACATGGGGCCGCAGCATCCTTCGACCCATGGCGTGCTGAGGGTTTTGCTGGAGATTGACGGCGAGACCATTGTGCGGATCATGCCGGATATCGGCTTTCTGCACACGGGAATCGAGAAGACGTGCGAAGCGAAGTTTTATCAGCAGGTGGTGCCGCTGACCGACCGCATCGATTACCTGTGTCCCATGACCAACAATCTTTGTTATGTGCTGGCCGTGGAGAAATTGCTGGGGCTGGAAATTCCGCCAAAGGCGCAGTGGATGCGGGTTTTGATGAACGAGTTGACGCGGATCAATTCGCATCTGGTTTGGCTGGGCACGCATGCGCTCGATATCGGCGCCATGACGGTCTTCTTATATTGCTTCCGCGAGCGCGAAGAAGTGTTGAAACTGTTTGAGGCGATTTCCGGGCAGCGCATGATGACCTCTTATTTTCGCGTGGGAGGATTGGCGCTGGAGCCGCCGCTGGGATTCTTTGATCGAGTAAAGAAGTTTGCGGGATATTTTTCCAGCAAAGTGGATGAGTACGAGAACCTGCTGACGGGCAATCCGATCTGGGGGATGCGGACCAAGGGCGTAGCACGGCTTACGGCGGAGGATGCGATTGCGCTGGGAGCAAGTGGCCCGACGCTGCGGGGCAGCGGAGTGGATTTCGATCTGCGGCGGGACATGCCGTATTCGAGTTACGAGAAGTTCCAGTTCAAAGTCCCCGTGGGCAAGGATGGCGACGTTTTTACGCGCTACATGTGCCGGGTAGCGGAGCTGAGAGAATCGAACAAGATTGTGCAGCAGGCGCTCGAGGGGATGCCGGAAGGGCCGATCAAGGCCGACGCGCCGGGAATTGTTCTGCCCGACCGCGAGAAGATGAAGACGCAGATGGAAGCGCTCATCTATCACTTCAAGATTATTACGGAAGGCTTTGCAGTACCGGTGGGTGAGGTGTACCAGGCGGTGGAGTCTCCGCGCGGGGAGATGGGATATTACATCGTCAGCGACGGGACGGCGAAGCCTTATCGAGTGCATATGCGGGCGGCGTGTTTGGCGAATTTGCAGACGCTGCCGAAGATGTGCGAGGGAGGGTTGATTGCAGATGTGGTGGCAGCAATCGGGAGTATCGATATCGTGTTGGGAGAAATCGATAGATAGGTAATCCTGTGAATCTCTTGGATCGTGCAGGGCCAAACCCTTTAACACAGGGGGACACAGAGGTGCACAGAGGATTTGGATTATGAAGTTTTCTGAGGAATTCGAGGCGCGGTTTGCGGAGATGGTGCCGCATTATCCGACGAAGCGGTCGGCGCTGGTGCCGACTTTGCTTTATGCGCAGGATGAGGTTGGATTTCTTAGCGATGAGGTGATCGCGGAGCTGGCTGGGCGGCTGGATCTGACGGAGCTCGAAGTCCGGAATGTGATCAGCTATTACTCCATGCTGACCACCAAGCCGCGCGGAAAGTTTAATGTGCAGGTTTGCACGAATATTAGTTGCCTGGTGCGGGGCGGAGAAGAGATTCTGCGGCACTGCGCGAAGCAGTTGGGCGTGGGGAATCGCGGAACGACGCCGGATGGGTTGTTCACTCTGGAAGAAGTGGAGTGCATTGGAGCGTGCAGTTGGGCTCCGGCGGCGCAGGTTAACTATGACTTTCATGAGAATTTGACGACGGAGAAGATGGATCGCGTACTGGAGGAGTACAGGAAGAAGGCGACGCAGTAGGAATTTATGATTTTTGATTGCTGATTATTGATTGAAAGGCAATCGGATTAGGCAGTTCAATCAACAATCAGAAATCAACAATCGAAAATGGCTGATCTCGTTTCACATCCCGATGAGGTAAAGGTCGTCTCCCGGCGGTTTGGGATGGGGGCGACGAACATCGACCGCTATCTTGCACTGGACGGCTACAAGGCCGTGCAGAAGGCGCTGGGCATGGAAGCGGACGCCATTATTAATGAGGTAAAGAGCTCCGGGCTGCGGGGGCGCGGGGGCGCGGGATTCTCGACGGGCATGAAATGGTCGTTCGTGCCCAAGCAATCGGCCAAGCCCAAGTATGTGTTGTGCAACGGAGACGAGAGCGAGCCGGGGACTTGTAAAGACCGGTTGATTTTTGAGCACGATCCACACTCTGTGATTGAAGGCGTAATGATTGCGGCATTGGCCGTGGGCGCGACGAGCGGATATATCTACATTCGCGGCGAATATCGATACCTGTCGGTCATCATGCAGAAGGCGATTCGCGATGCCTATGCAAAAGGGTTCGCCGGGAAAAACATTTTCGGCAGCGGGCGCAATCTGGATATTTATTGGCATGGCGGCGCCGGAGCCTATGAGGTTGGAGAAGAATCAGCGCTGATGGAATCGCTCGAAGGCAAGCGCGGCATTCCGCGAATTCGGCCTCCCTTCCCCGCTGTGGTTGGGCTCTGGGGCGGGCCTACCGTGATCAATAATGCGGAGACGCTGGCCAATGTGCCGCACATTATTCTGGGCGGCGGAGATTGGTTCGCGAAGCTGGGCACGCCGAAAAATGGCGGGACGCGGCTGTTTTGCCTGAGCGGAAACATCGCGAAGCCCGGGGTTTATGAACTGCCCATGGGCTACAACCTGAAGAAGATGATTTACGAGGTGGGCGGCGGGATTCCGGGTGGGCGCGGGTTGAAGGCGGTGGTGCCGGGAGGATCGTCTTGTCCGGCGCTGACGGCGGATGAAATCGATGTCGCGATGGATTTTGATTCCGTGGCGAAAGCGGGGTCGATGCTGGGCTCCGGAGGGGTGGTGGTGGTCGATGACGCGCAGTGCATTGTGAAGTTCGCGCTGCGGACGATGAAATTTTATAAACACGAAAGTTGTGGATGGTGCATCCCATGCCGCGAGGGCACGGACTGGCTGGAGAAGACTTTGACGCGGTTCCATCGCGGCGGCGGGCTGATGAAAGACATCGACAATATGCAGTATTTGTCGGAGAACATGCTGGGGCGGACATTTTGTCCGCTGGGCGATGCGGCGGCGATGCCGACGATTGCGTTCGTGAAAAAGTGGCGCAAGGAATTTGAAGATCATTTGGACGGCAGGCCGTGTCCGTTTGAAAAAGAGGGCGCGGTGGAAGAGTTGCCGGTATTGAGTCATTGAGTGGTGCTTGGCGTGGTTATTTGTCCGTGCTCCTCAAGACTGCAAGCAGAAACCATGGGCCCTCGCTTCGCGAGGGATGACAAATGGGTAGGGCAGGTGAATCACTGACTCGCGAAATTTTATGGCTGACGTAAACCTTACAGTTGACGGAAAGAAAGTGACGGCGCCCGCGGGCACGTTGCTGATCGAGGCCTGCAAGATGGCAGGCATTGAAGTACCTTCGTTCTGCTACTACCCCAATCTTTCGCTGTGCGGCGCCTGCCGCATGTGCCTGGTAAAGATCGAGAAGATGCCGAAGCTGCAGACTGCGTGCACGACGGTGATCGGCGAAGGGATGGTGGTCACTTCCGATAGCGAAGAGATCAAGCAGGCGCGGAAGTCGACGGTCGAAATACTGCTGGGAAACCATCCTCTGGATTGCCCGGTGTGCGATGCGGGCGGCGAGTGCGAATTGCAGGACATGACATTTTCTTATGGGGCGGCCGAATCGAAGTTCATGGAGGCCAAGAACCATAAGGACGAGCAGCAGTGGTCTCCGGTGGTGTTTTTCGACCGTCCGCGGTGCATTCTTTGTTTTCGATGCGTGCGGGTGTGCGGCGAGGGCATGGATGTCTGGGCGCTGGGGGTGCAGAACCGCGGGGTGAGTTCGATCATTGCGCCGAATAAAGAAGATCATCTGGAGTGCGAAGAGTGCGGGATGTGCATCGACATCTGCCCGGTGGGCGCGCTCACTTCCGGGGCGTACCGGTATAAGACGCGGCCATGGGAGATGAAGCATGTGGGCACGATCTGCACGCACTGCGGCGATGGCTGCAAGACCACGCTGGGCGTGCGGCGCGCCGATAAGGGCATGGAGATTGTTCGCGGCGACAATCGCGACAAGAGCGGGACGAACGGAGATTTCCTGTGCATCAAGGGCCGATATGCGTTTGATTTTGCGAACCATGAAGAACGGCTGATGAAGCCGCTGATTCGCAAGGATGGCAAGCTGACGCCGGCGACCTGGGAAGAAGCATTTGAGCTGATCGGAAAGAAATTTGCAGAAGTGAGAGATCGCGATGGCGGAGCGGCGATTGGCGTCATCGGCTCGACGCGGACGACGAATGAAGAAGATTATCTTTTGTCGAAGTTCGCGCGAGTGGTGTTGCAGACGAATCATGTCGATCACCACCGGACAGCGGACTTCCCTGCCCTGGCGGCGGCGGTGCGGGGCAAGCAAGGCGCGACGGCCAGCGTGGCGGATGTGTATACGGCTCCAGCGATTCTGTTGATCGGGAATGATCCTACAGAACAGCATCCGCTGCTGGCGTGGCAGATTCGGAACAACGTGCGGCTGCATCAGGCGCGGTTGTATGTGATCAATTCGAAATCGATCAAGTTGCGACGGCAAGCGACGAGCTACATGGAAATTCCCGGAGCAACGGAGTCACTGGCTGCCGCGTTCCTCGCAGGGCAGGACGGCGCTCTGGATGGAATTCTCACGCCTTCGGCGGATAAGCAATCGTGGATGACTCTGCGCGAAAAACTGCGTGGCGAGAACAATCTAGTCATTATTTTCGGGTCTGAGATTGTTGGCGAGGGGCTCGCCAACATCGTGAAGTTCGGCGCCTCCATCGCAGGGACGAAATTCGTATGTCTCGCGGATTATGCGAATTCTCGCGGGGCGGCCGACATGGGTTTGTATCCCGATCTGTTGCCGGGTTATCACCCAATCGCGGGAAATAGCGCGTTCCATCAGGAATGGGGAGAGATCCCGCAGGCGGCCGGGCTCGACTTGCAGGGCATGGTCGAGGCCGGAAATTCCGGCAAATTGAAAGCGCTTTATATTGTGGGATCGAATCCGATTGGGCGCGCGAACATCGATCCATTTGCTTTCTCGAAAAGCTTTGTTGTGGTGCAGGACATGTTTCTGACAGAGACCGCGGTGATGGCCGACGTTGTATTGCCCGCGGCGAATGCTTACGAGAAGACGGGGACGTTCACCAATACATGCGGCGATGTGCAATTAGTAAAGAAGGCCGGCGAGGTCACGGGTACGAAGTCCGACTTCGAAATGATCGTGCGCATCGCGGATGCGATGGGATTCGATGTTCGCAAGCTGGTGCCGTTTGGAGAAGGAATCCGCGCGGGAACCCGCGCCGACATGGGCCAGTCGCGTGGGGCGCAATCGGGCGAGGCCGACCGTCACGCGGTGTGGCTGGAGGCGCACGGACTGGAACCGAAGATGAGCCCATTCGATCCCACGGCGATTTTGGATGAGATTCAACGTTTGGTTCCGGGATATGACGTATCTCGCATCAACCTGCTGACGGGCAACAGCCAGCACACATCGTTGACGGATGCCGGACCCGGAGCTGCGCACCGAACCGAATCTATTGTTCCGGCGGACGATAATCTTTTTACTTCGGGCACGTTGGGACGGTATTCGACCGCATTGAAATCGGTGCTGGAGAGTCATGAGCCGAGACCTGCCGAAGTTGCGGCAGACTGATCCGCAATATTTTATTCATTGCAGTTGGAGAGGAAGCAAGGGCTTTGCCGATTGGCGTTTTCATACTCGTGTCAGTGATCAAATCAGCGATCATCCTGTTCGTGCTGCTGACCGCGGTTGCGTATACGGTTTGGCTGGAGCGCAAAGTTGTCGGCCATATGCAGAACCGGTGGGGACCCACGCGGGTGGGGCCGTTCGGCTTGCTGCAACCCGCGGCCGACGGGCTCAAGTTTTTATTCAAGGAAGATTTAACGCCTCCGCACGTTTACAAGCCGCTGTTTCTTGCGGCGCCGATGATCGCGGTGATCTTCGCGCTGACGTCGATTGCGGTGATACCGTTCGGGAATTCGATTCCGATTTTCGGGTACAGCATTCCCTTACAGATCACGGATGTGAATATTGGGTTGCTGGTCATTCTGGGTGTGACCTCGATGGGCGTGTACGGGGTTGCGCTGGCGGGCTGGTCCTCGAATAACAAGTACTCGCTGCTGGGCGGGCTTCGAGCCAGCGCGCAGATGGTGAGCTACGAGATTGCGTTGGGATTGTCGCTGGTTGGAGTATTGATCCAATCCAGCAGCTTCAGCCTGAGAACGATTGTCGAGGCGCAGGGCGGAAGGTTTCTAGGAATCATTCCGCGGTGGAATATTTTTCACGGACAATTCATCGGTTTCTTTATTTATTTGATGGCGGCATATGCGGAAACCAACCGCATTCCGTTTGACCTGCCTGAAGCCGAGACTGAACTGGTTGCGGGCTACCACACGGAATACAGCGCCATGAAGTTTGCCATGTTCTTTATGGCGGAATACGCCAACATGATTACGGTGGCTTGCCTGGCGACAATTCTGTTCTTCGGAGGGTGGAACGGGCCGCTGTTTGGACCTCCACTGGTACGCGCACTGCTGCCGCTCGTCTGGTTCGTGGCGAAAATCTTCTGCTTTCTGTTTCTTTATATTTGGGTGCGTGGGACGTTGCCGCGCTTCCGCTATGACCAATTGATGTCGTTTGGCTGGAAGTTTTTGTTGCCGCTGGCGATTGCGAATTTGGTGGTTACGGCAGTTGCAGTGGCGTGGTAGGAGCAGGTCGTGAGTACCGAGTACTGAGTTGCGAGAGGCATTAGCCGCTCGGAACTCGGCGCTCGATACTCAGTAGTCGGTACTGACTTCATGAGCTTTCATCTCATTTTATTTTTGGCGTTCGGCGCGGTTTGCGTGGGCGGAGCGGTGAATCTGCTGGCGCAGCGCCATCCGATTAACAGCGCGCTGTCGCTGATCGCAGTGATGGCGGCGCTAGCGGGCGAGTATCTGCTGCTGGGAGCCGAGTTCGTGGCCGCGGTGCAAGTGATTATTTATGCAGGCGCGGTCATGGTGCTGTTCGTGTTTGTGATCATGCTGCTCAATGCAGGCGTGGAAGAGGAAACCAAGGGGAGCCGGGTTGCGGTTTTGTTGGGCGTGCCGGGAATTCTGATTGGCGGCGTGCTGATGGCCTGGGTTGTATTGCAGCACTCGGGCACCGATGCGGTGCCGATTGACGCGCTGCCTGGGCCACCGACGACGATTGCGCAGCTTCTGTTTCATGATTTCCTGTTGCCGTTCGAAGTCACGTCAGTACTGATTCTTATCGCCATCATGGGCGCCGTGGTGCTGGCCAGCAAGCCGGAATCGGCGGCGGGAAAGGTGGACTGATGGTACCGCTGTCTTATTACTTGCTGCTGAGCGGATTTCTGTTTGCATGCGGCGTGGTCGGGTTCCTGATCAAGCGCGACATCATCAGCATCTTCCTGTCGATTGAGCTGATGCTGAACGGAGTCAATCTCTCTTTTGTAGCGTTCGCCGCACAGTGGCATGCGCTTGCGGGCCAGGTGTTTGTGTTTTTTGTAATGGTGGTCGCGGCGGCGGAATCGGCGGTCGGACTCGCGATCATTATTTCGGTTTATCGTACGCGCGAGACGTTGAATGTGGATCAGGTAAACCTGCTCAAACTATGAACCCGAACCTAAATCTCTGGCTGATTCCGGTTCTGCCGCTGGCGGGGGCGGCGATCAACGGCTTTTTCGGCAAGAAGTCGTCGAGAACGGCGGTGACCACGGTGGCGCTGTTTTTCAGCGCGGCGGCTTTCGCGATGGCATTATTTGTCGCAGCGAAGTTTTCTTCGCTGGCTCTTCCTTATCAAGAATACGTGGCGCATTGGATGCGTGCGGGAAGCTTTACCGTCAACTTTGAGTTTTACCTTGACCAGCTTTCTCTGGTGATGTTGCTGGTGGTGACCGGAGTGGGATTCCTGATTCACGTGTATTCGGTGGGCTACATGTGGGAAGATCCCAGCTATTACCGCTTTTTCAGCTACCTGAACCTGTTCATGTTTTTCATGCTGACGCTGATTCTGGCGGGCAATTACCTGGTGATGTTTATCGGATGGGAAGGGGTGGGGCTGGCTTCCTACCTGCTGATCGGGTTCTGGTTTACCAAAGATTCGGCGGCATCGGCGGGCAAAAAGGCCTTCATCGCAAACCGGGTTGGCGACTTCGCATTTCTGATTGCGCTGTTTCTTTTGATCAAACATTTTGGATCGTTGAATTTTACGCAGGTATTCCAGAGCGTCGCGCCGCTGGGCGCGGAGACGGCTGGCGCGGGATTGCTGACGGCCATCGCGATTTTGCTGATGGCGGGAGCGGCAGGAAAGTCGGCGCAGATTCCTCTTTATGTGTGGCTTCCGGATGCGATGGAAGGTCCCACGCCGGTTTCGGCGCTGATCCATGCCGCCACCATGGTGACGGCGGGCGTCTACATGATTTCGCGCTCGCATGTGATTTTTGAGCGGGCTCCGATTGCGCTGACCCTAGTCGCAATCATTGGAACGCTGACTGCATTCTTCGCGGCGACGATTGGCATTGCGCAGACCGATATCAAGAAAGTTCTGGCGTACTCGACTGTCTCGCAGCTCGGCTACATGTTCATGGCGTGCGGCGTGGGGGCGTTCTCGGCGGGAATTTTCCATTTGATGACGCATGCATTTTTTAAAGGCCTGCTGTTTCTCGCGGCGGGGTCGGTGATTCATGCCGTGGGCGGCGAACAGGACATGCGCAAAATGGGCGGACTGCGAACAAAGATCCCATGGACATTCTGGTGCATGACGGCAGCCACATTGGCGATCTCGGGGATTCCGGGCTTTGCCGGATTCTTCAGCAAAGATGAAATCCTGTGGCGCGCGTATCAGGCGAGTTGGGTTTACTGGCTGGCGGGAGTAGTTACCGCGTTCATCACTTCTTTTTATATGTTCCGGCTGTGGTTTATGACGTTCTTTGGCGAGTACCGGGGAGAAAGTGAATCGGGGCATGGGCACGACTCGCACGGAGCGGCACACGGGCATGGCGGAATTCATGAAAGCCCGAAGGTGATGGTGATACCTCTGGTGATTCTCGCGGTGCTTTCGGTGGTGGGCGGGTATGTGGGTGTACCGGGATCGCTCGGCGGGAGCAACCGGTTCGAAAAGTTTTTAGCTCCGGTTTTCCACGGGAGTGTTTCTACGGGTGCGGAATCGACTCAGGTTGGAGAGCAAGGCGCCGCTGTGCGAGAGACCGAAGGACCTGAGCCGAAAACCAGCGATTCAAACGAGCTGATCTTTACGGGAATTTCCGTGCTGGCAGCGTTTCTTGGGTGGGGGTTGGCATGGCAACTTTATTACCGCAGGCCGGAGTTGCCGGAAAAGATTGCGGCGTCCTTCTCCGGAACGTATGAACTGCTGGTGCACAAGTATTATGTCGACGAATTGTACGGAGCGATTTTCATTAAGCCGCTGATCAACGGGTCGACCAAAATCTTGTGGCAAGGAATCGACCGGAAGATGATTGATGCGACGGTCAACGATGCCGGAGATGCTGCGCGGCGCGCCTCCGATGAAGTGCGCCACATGCAGTCCGGTAATATTCGCTCGTATGCGGGCTGGGTTGCGGCCGGTTCGGCAGCGGTGATTGCGTTCATGATCTGGGTATGGACGGGAGTGAGATGAACGAAGATACTCTGAGCTCCATCATACTCACGCTGGTGGTTTTTACGCCGCTGGCAGGCGGATTGCTGCTGATACTTTTCCCGCGGCGCGACCGTGACATTCGCGTTTTTGCGCTGGTTATTTCGCTGCTTACGTTTGCCCTTTCATTGCATCTGCCGGTGCATTTCCATCGTGCGCAAGCGGACTTTCAGTTTCAGATCGACCGGCAGTGGGTCTCCACTCCGAACATCCACTACCACATGGGGCTGGACGGGATTTCCCTCTGGCTGGTGGTTCTGACTACTTTCCTTACGCCGCTGTGCGTGCTGATTTCCTGGCAGTCAGTGCACGAACGGGTGAAAGAATTTTTTATCCTGCTTCTGATTCTTGAAACCGCGCTGCTGGGTGTGTTTGTTGCTCTCGATCTGTTTCTCTTTTACTTTTTCTGGGAAGCCACGCTGATCCCGATGGCTTTGATGATTGGAATTTTCGGTCACGAGCGCAAGGTCTACGCCGCGATCAAGTTCTTCATGTACACCTTTATCGGGTCGGTATTCATGCTGGCCGCGATCCTGTGGCTCTACGCGCAGACCGGCACGTTCGACTTTGTGGCGATTCGCGAGCAGATAATGAGCGGAGCTTTGCCGCAGTTCGCACATGCCGCTCAGTGGCTTTTCCTGGGATTCTTTCTGGCGTTTGCGGTGAAGATTCCGCTGTTCCCCTTTCATACGTGGCTGCCCGACGCGCACGTGGAAGCGCCGACGGCAGGCTCCGTCATGCTGGCGGGTGTGATGCTGAAGATGGGGACCTATGGCATGTTGCGCTTCAACATTGGACTGTTTCCGGAGCAGGCGCGACAGAACGCTCCCTGGATCATGGCCCTGGCGCTGATTGGAATTATCTATGGAGCGCTGGTGGCGATGGTTCAACCCAATGTGAAAAAGCTGATTGCGTACTCGTCGGTGAGCCATTTGGGATTTGTGGTGCTGGGGATTTTCAGCTTCACGCAGGCGGGATTGAACGGCGCGATGTTCGTGATGCTGGCGCACGGAATTTCAACCGGCGGCCTTTTCATGCTGGCTGGGGTTCTACACGAGCGGAGGCATACATACGAGATCAGCGAGTTTGGTGGATTGGCTTCGATCATGCCAGTGTATGCGGCTTCGTTCCTGGTGATTGTGTTGGCGTCGGGCGGATTGCCGCTGCTCAATGGCTTCATCGGCGAATTTCTGGTGCTGAGCGGAGCGTTCCAGGCGAAACCGATCTACGGCATTCTTGGCGCCACGGGCGTGATTTGGAGTGCGGCATACCTTCTGTGGATGTATCAGAGAGTTTTTTATGGCAAGGTCACGCACGCGGAGAATAATTCCTTGGACGACCTGTCGGGATTTGAAAAATGGGCGGTATGGCCGTGCGCGGTTGCGGCGCTCATCATGGGAGTGGCTCCGATTGTGTGGCTGGCTGCGATCGATCCCGCCGTGCAAGCGGCGTTGACGCCATTCGCACGCGTGGCGAGCAGGATGGTGGGCCAATGATCGCGGAAGTAATGTTGCCGCAGAGCGCGGATTATACTCGGGTACTGCCTGAGATTGTTCTCACGGTTTTCGGCATGATCGTGATGATGCTGGAACCGCTGCTGGATGAACGAACCGGACAGAAAATTCTTGGGTTACTCGCCTTTGTCGGTTCCATTGCGGCGCTGGGAGCAACCTGGTTCATGGCGCAAGCCCCAGGTTTGGCTTTCTGGAATACGGTGCAGGTGGATGGGTTCAGCATCTTTTTTCATGTGCTGGTGATTGCGATTGCCGCAGTCGTAATCCTTAGTTCTTTCGAATACATGGCAGTGCAGCGGATTCGCGCCGGTGAATATTACGCGCTGATTCTTTTCGGCACGGTGGGCGTGGCGCTGATGACATCCGCGGTAGAGCTGGTTTTGGTNTTTATTGCGCTGGAGATTTCTTCCATCGCTTCGTACGTGCTGACCGGATTCCGACGCCGTGCTGCGACGAGCGCGGAAGCATCCTTGAAGTATTTTCTGCTGGGTTCATTTGCCACCGCGTTTTTTCTTTACGGCGTGGCCTTGATGTTTGGCGCCACCGGTTCGACGCATATCGATGAAATCAGCAAAGCCTTGCTGGGCGGGCCGATTCCGGTGCTGGCGTTTGTGGCAGTGGCGTTCATGTTCGTTGGGCTCGGCTTCAAGGTAGCGGTTGCGCCGTTTCACGTGTGGACTCCCGATGTCTATGAGGGGGCGCCGGCGCCGATTGTAGGCCTAATGTCGACGGCTCCAAAGGCAGCAGCCTTTGCCGTCTTGCTGCGAATTATCTTTGTGATTCATGTTCCCGGAATGTTCTGGGTGGTTTGGATCGCGGCCGCACTTTCGATGACGCTGGGGAACCTGGGGGCGTTGGTACAAAACAATATAAAGAGGCTGCTGGCGTACTCCTCGATTGCTCACGCCGGATATTTGTTTATGGGGTTTGCAGCAGCGCCGCAAGCAGGGACATCCGCGGCGATGTTCTACACGGCCTCTTATGCCGCCATGAATCTGGGGGCGTTGGCGGTGGTGAGCCACTTCGCCAATTCCGGCGAACGCTATGTCACAATGGAAGACTATGAGGGGTTGGGCCGTAGTTCTCCGTTGCTGGCGGCGATGTTGACGATTTTCCTGCTGTCGCTGATCGGCATTCCCATGACCGGCGGATTCTTCGCGAAATTTTATGTGTTCGGCGCAGCCATCAAGGCCAAGCTGATCTGGCTGACGATCATTGGCGTGCTGAACAGCGGAATCGGCGGGTACTATTATTTACGCATCATTGTCATGATGTATATGCGGGAATCGCGCAAGCCAGTTCCGGTGAGCCCGATTCCCTTCCCGCTTGGGGTTGCGATTACGGTCTGTATGGCCGCGACACTCTACCTGGGTATACTTCCCGGCTCCGTGCTGCAATACACGCAGACTTCCGCGCAACAATTGATTCAGCAGGCCCATCCGTAGTCACTTCGGAGTTTCGACGAACTGGACTTTCGTACATCCCAAGGTAGTGGGCTAATTTGAAAACCATCGCTCCTCGGCGGCTCAAGCGGGCGGGGAACAGGGATTTATCGTAGCGGTGAACCGCTGCGCCACCCAAAATATCAACATGGATTTTTCCCGCAAAGGCTGAAGCCGTGCTTTCAAAGCAAATTTAAACTGAACCGCCCGCACATTCTAATGGCGGATTGACAAGCCTTCAGCCGTGCGCCATCATGGATTTCAAAAGATGAAAAAAATCTCTTTCGATTCGTTGAGGGGGAAGACGTGTCGAATTGGAGGACTGAATGTACCAGCTCACTTGCGGACTATGGGTTGAAGATCGCGGACAAGATATTGCCGAATATGCAGTCATGCTGGCGGTGATATTACTTCTGGTGGTGGGAACAATTCGGTTGATCGGGACGAACGCCAATACGGTTTTTTCGAACGCAGCCAGTTCGATCCAGTGAGTATTGGGAGTGGTAGTCGGTTTATAAAACCGTTAACCACTGAGGCCGCGAGGGTACACTAAGAAACGCCCGCGGATGGTAGCGTTATGTTCCGAACTCATTGAGCCGACTTCGAAACTGAAGGCTTGATCCGCATCGCCGGATCGCCGAGCAGATTGTAGGTTTTGCGGACGCTAAGGTCGCCGATGCCGGCTTTTGCTTTAAGAACCGCGTCTCCCAGCGTAGACGGCGACTGGCCCATCGCATTCTGGACTATAAACTTGTCAAGCGTGGTTTGCGGCGGCGACTGGTTCAATCCGCTGGAGGCCAGCACGGCAACGGCACCTCCGTTGGGAGCAAGAATCAGCGTTACCGCCAGTGGCTCGCCGTAAACATCCTGGAAGAATCCGTTCAAGCAATCCATGATGAGGAAGACGGGCAAGGAATTGCCGTTGGTCAGCGTGGGCACTGTGCCAGTGTCGAACAGATCGTTGCCGGACCATTCTTCCTCGGAACCATGCCCGGCGTAATTCACCAACACCTGCCCGGAATTGATTGCATTCAGGATGGCCTGCCGCACATCCGGCAAACTCATGGAACTGGCGAAGGCGTCGGTTGTTTGGATGGTCGAGGGCAGTTGCGCCTGAACCGTCAAGCTATCCTGGGTGAAATTCTCGGTATCGTTTGTATCGGCGACCATCAATGCCTGCGACGTCCACGGTCCATTGGTAGATGTGCCTTCATAGGTTCCAATTTTTGCCGCCAGGAGTTGAGCCTCGGCCGGGGTACTCACCGGCAGGCGACCGGTCGCGATGGTTGGGATCCCTGAATTAGTGAAATCAGAGAACCAGCCATCAGAGGCTGTCATTAGAGCGGGGGTGGGTACGATTTTTGTTGGAACCAGGTCCAGGTAGCCGAAGCCGAGATAATTTCGCGGATCAAGCGATGCGCGCCCATTCAGCAGTAGATACTTCGGCGCGGTATGCCAAACCTTCCCGGCGGTCTGCAGGAAATCGCGAATGGCGTAGGGGCTGCGCTGGCCAAAGGTGAACTCGTCATATAGAGCGTCCACGGCAATTACGGTGGAGGACATACCCTCCGCGTTGTGAGCCTGGAGGATGGGGCCAAGATCATTCATGAGCATCTCGTGTGAGACGACGACGAACTCACTACCGGCCTGCGAGCTGTGCCAATGAGATGGATGATTTTTGTAAATTCCCGCAGGCGAAGAGATGCGATCCTTCCCCAAAGCCAGCAGGGTATGCCATTCGGGGCTCGTGGTTGACCAGGGCACTTGCACTTCGACGGTATATTTGCCCGACTTCGTTGTAGTTGTAGCGCCCGGCGTAAGTTCCACCGGCTCTCCGGGAACGGTGATGTCGAACACGGAGACGGATGCCGTATTAAATCCGGTCAGGTTCAGTTGGTCCCCAGCGCGCCCGGTCAATATCAACTTGTCGGAATCGGCGGCGTAAGCGTGAGGATAGGTGACGCGAATGCTTTGCAGCAGGCTGGTGTCGTACTCGCCGTCTTGAGCGGTCAGGGTTACGGTGTTTGCGCCCTCCTGCAACACGCCGGGAGGAACATCGATCTGGAGTGCGCCCTTGGCCTGCCCGGTGAAATTTATATTGCCGAGGGTTGTGCCGTTCAGCGCGACGGTCACGTCGTGCGGGAAGGCGAGGACGATGCCCTGAAGGATCACTTGCAGATGCACGGGTTCGGTTGATGCACTGTCGAGATGCGAAACCTGCAACGTTTCATCAGCCGGAGTGGTTGAGACCAGTGGTCCGAAGAAATTATTTCCATCCGCCGTGATCAACGCGGCGAAGTAGGTTGTCCTGGGAGCGATCTCGATGGTGAACGGGAAGCTCGGCGGCGGCTGATTCGAACCGACCGAAACCGGCGCCTGCTGGATGCGTTGGCCGGGAGTCTCTTCCGTCGCGAGCCAGTAGACGCGGTCGGCGGAATATTGAGTATCAATTCCCATGCCGTGGAAACAAAGGCTGGCTTGTGAACCGAATCCGCCGGGACCGGCCGTTGCGCCTGTGATCTGGACCGGCTGCTCAATGGCTTCGGCATAAAGATGCAGAAGAGCGGGATCGACGGTCGGATCCAAACCAGCTTTGATCAATTTAGGCTGATTGACGCAATACCAGCCTTCATGATCCACAAATATTTTAATTGCGGGATGCGCGGCAAGTTCGAATTGCTTGTCGCGCTGAGTTTGAGTTGGCCTGACAAGCTGCGGAGTGGGTTCAACCGCATGGCTTTGGGCGCTCGCCGTGGTTGAGGCCTGGGACTGATTGAGCTGATTTAGGGTCAAGGATGCGGTGGAAGTTGCTTCGTCCGCGGGCGCCGCGCCCGTGGAGGCTTGCGCAGTCACGGGCCCGTGCAGTACGCGGGTACCGTTCACGTCCACATCTTCGAGCCAGTAGAGACCGGTTCCGGCGTTTGCGGAAGAATCGATCCACGAGTAGGTTTTGCCGGAATGCTTAGGCAATGCGCCGCTCATGAGCAGCGCCGACCCCGCAATCAGCGAGGAATTGAGTTGAATCCGCTGGCCACCCTGCTCGCGGTAAACATTAAATCCCAAGTTGTGAGCTTCGCCGCCCGTTTTCCATTGCAGAAGCACGCGAGTCGCGCCAGTTTTATCCTGGCCGCGTTGCGCCGAAAACGACATGAGCTTGATCGCGGTCGCCGCGGTGATGGTTTCCACTTGCGTGGAAGTGTTGGGCGTGGTCATTTGATCGGCGGTCACGCTGCCCGTGTTGGTGGCGACTCCGGGCGCGCCTGCAAGAGTGAGAATGCTGATGGTGGCGGTGGCGCCGTTGGCCATCGTACCGAGCAGACAAGTAACGGTCCCAGCGGCTTCCGAGCACGAACCGGTAGTTGTGGAAGTGGAAAGCCAGAGCACGTTCGAGGGCAACGGGTCAGTTACCGTAACATTGGTGGCGCTACTCGGGCCGTTATTGGTGATCGCGAGCGTGTAGACCAGCGGATCTCCGTCAGCAACGGTGGGGCTGGGCGTTGCCGTTTTCACGATAGAGATGTTCGCGCTGTTGGCGTTGGCCACGACGACCAGCGCGGTTGCAGTGTTGCTGGTAAGACTGGGAACGATGTTGCTGGCGGTAGAAGTGGCGGTTTCCGCAATAGTGGTGCCGGAGGTTGTGGCGGAGTTCACCTGCAGAACCAGCGTGAAATTGCTCGAAGCGTTAGCGGCAAAACTCGCATCCGTGCAGGTGATGGTGCCGGTTCCACCTGCGGCCACGCCACCGCACGTCCAGCCGGCGGGGGGCGTGATCGATTCAAAGACAGTATTCGGCGGCGTGGTCTGAGTAAACGTTGCCGCTGTGGCTGCCGCGGGGCCGTTGTTCGTAACGTTCTGGGTGTAAGTGACATTGCTGCCGGCGGCGACTGACGTTGGCGCAGCCACATTGGTCACAACCAGATCGGCTTGCGTGGAGAGAGCGACGACATCGGCGGCGGTAGCCGTGTTATTCGCAGAGTTGGGATCGGGGGTTGAGGAATTCACCGTAACCGTATCGTTGATGGCGGTTCCGGCGGCGGTGCCCGCAGTGACTTTCAAGATCACGGGAAAGCTGGCCGCACCAGAAGCAAAGCTGGGGTTGGTGCAGCTTATGGTTCCGGCGCTACCCGCAGCAGGGAGAGTGCAAGACCATCCAGTGGGAATCGGAGTCAGAGAAACGAATGTGGTATCCGCAGGAGTGGCTTCGGTAAAGGCCGCAGCAGCCGCGGGACTGGGCCCGGCATTGGTTTCAACCTGGGTATAGGTGATGTTGTTGCCCGCTATCACTGGCACGGGGCTGGCTACGTTGGTCACGGATAGATTTGCCGAGGCCCCTACCAGCACGCTGGCTGAAGCGGTGTTGTCGGTAGAGTTCGGATCGTTGGCCGAGCTGACTGTTGCCGTTTGGGTGATGGTGGAACCGGAAGTTGCGGTCGGGCTCACGGCGACGATGAAAGTAAAGTTGGCGGTGGCATTCAGTGCCATGCCGCTTGGAGTTGTACAGGTGAGAGTAGCCAACGTGCAGGTCCAGCCCGCGGGTCCGCTGAGCGACACGGCGGAAGTGTTGGCAGGAAGAGTCTGGGTAAATGAGACGCCAGTGGCGGCGGCGGGCCCTGCGTTGGTGATGGC
>JGI12635J15846_10000420_pt1 | contig 35825 bp, 27 predicted proteins | sample BlaSpr_A8_OM2_M2_FD_15846 | JGI IMG/M metagenome (IMG submission 15846)
AGAGTTAGTACTAATTGTTAACTTAATTGTTAGTTTACTGTCTCCTCATTCGAACGGAGAGGTGCTGATTCGAACGAGAGCGGTGGAAGTCGAGAGGTTACAAGGAGTTGGCGGGATTGAGACGATTTGATGAGGCTGTGGAAATGTGTGGAAAAGTTAAAACTCCCGAACGCTCAGGTTCCCAGTGACGCCGTTCGCAGGAAAACTGTTGGTAGGGCGGTTCGTCCCGGGTACGCGGCGTGTCCGGTCCGAAGTATATAGCCGTTGGCTGGGTCATTTTGACAGTTCCGCGGCGGAAAGGCGTCAACCATGCGGTCGGTACTGACGTGAAGAGGCCTAAGACAGAGATTGTGACCGAGATTGGATCTCCCATGAAATCTGACCTCATACGTCGCCGTCATTCATTACCCCATATCCCGTGTGCAGCTCCGCAGCCCTTGATGTCTCCTTCTATTGCGTCCGGCACAAAACGGGTCTAGCATCGAGGAATGGCAAAGGCCAAGGAATTCGAGTTCGAGAAACCTGTCCCCGTCAGTGATGATGAAGACGAGGGGACGCTTGCCGCCATCGACGAAGGCATAGCTGACGCCAAAGCTAATCGAACTGTTTCCATTGCTGACGTCCGTAAGCTCCTACCCAAGTGGATTACCGGATCTTCTTCACGCAAAGAGCGCTAACAGATCTCGCTGAGATCATCGGCTAAATCACCGAAGACGACGATGAGGCTGCCTCTCGTTTTGGTATCTCCCTGCTCGACCATGTAGAGCTGCTGACTCGCTATCCTCGCATGGGCGGCGTCATCCGAAAACGCTCACGAGTCAGGAAACTGTTGCACAGCCCGGTCTTGGTCTATTACCAAATTCGCGAGGACAGGCGGATCATCGAAGTCCTTCATTTCCGGCATGGATCTCGAAAGCCGCCGAACTTCTAGAACGTAGAGTGGACGGGCTTGCTGGGGGGCGTGCCCTTCCGGAAATTCGAGGCTGGGACTAGTTTGGGAGGAAGCGGCCTTCGATCAGGAGCGCAAGCGCGGATTCGATGGTTAAGCCGGCGGCTACCAGGGGCTGGATCCAGAGGCGGTGGAAGCTGTCGGGGTGATCTTCGACCTCGGTGAAGAGGTGGTCGAGGGCTTCGAGTTGCCAGCGGCGCTCGAGGTCTTCGCGATTCAGCCTTTCGCGGAATTCTTCAACACGGTTCTTGGGTTCTTTATTGTTCGTCTTATTGCTCATCACCTGGAACCTTCTATCCTTTGATTCTTGGGGCAGTTCACGGGTTACTACGTTGCGGACTGTATGTCTCCTAGCAAAGACGCTGCCAAACCGATGACGGGGTTCACTTGGGCATGTGCCGTTTTGACTCTCGCTTCCGTCCCGGCGCGGCCATTTCTGGCCCGCGCTGGGACGGAAGGCAAGCCAGTAAGTTAGGCAGTGATGAAGAGAGTGCGGCCGTCGCGGCTGACCAGAAGCAGGGGCTCGCTTCCGGCCCTTCGAATGGCGCTCTGGAACTCAGAGACGTTGTTGACGGCCTGATGGTTGACTTCCTGGATGACGTCGCCCTTTTGCAGGCCAGAGTCGGCCATTTTGCTCGCAGGGTCGATGTCGGTGACAACGACGCCTTTGGTGGATTCGGGGATGCCGAGTTCGCGGGCGGTGCGTGAATTGAGGCCAGCGACTTCTACGCCATCAAGCGCTTTGCTGCCGCCCTGGTCGTCATTCGAATCGGTTTTGGCGGTTTCATTTGGCATTTCGGCCAGCTTTACCGTAGCATCGCGTTCCGTTCCGTTGCGGAGCGTTTTGAGCTTGAGCTCGGTGCCTGGCTGCATCATCGAGATGCTCATGCGGAGCTGATTGCTGTTCGTAACGGGCTTGCCGTTGACTTGGAGGATGATGTCGCCGCGTTGAATGCCCGCTTCGTGCGCGGGACTCTTGGGGGTGACATCGCCGACGACGATTCCTTGCGAGTCTTTTTCGCCAAAGGCTTTGGCCATCGCGGGAGTTACGTCTTGCGGATAGATACCCAGATAGGCGCGGGTAACGTGGCCGTTTTTCAGGACCTGGTCCATGACTTGGCGAGCTAGGTTGGCCGGGACGGCGAAGCCGATGCCCTGGCTGCCGCCGGAACCGTGAGAAATGATGGCGGTGTTGATGCCGACCAGTTCGCCGCGGTCGTTGATGAGCGCGCCGCCGGAATTTCCGGGATTGATTGGAGCGTCAGTTTGGAGGAAGTCTTCGTAATCCTCGATGCCGAGGTTGCCTCGGCCAGTGGCGCTGATGATGCCTTTGGTGACGGTTTGGCCGACGCCGAAGGGATCGCCGATGGCCAGGGCGACGTCTCCTACCTGTACTTTGGAGGAGTCGCCGATGGTAATGGGTGCGAGATTCTTGGCGTCAACTTTCAGGACGGCGACGTCGGTTTTGGGATCGGCACCGATGATGCGGGCTTTGAACTCGCGTTTGTCGGAAAGAGTGACGCGAACGTCCGTGGCGCCATCGATTACGTGGTTGTTGGTCAGGATGTAGCCTTCGGGGCTAACGATTACGCCTGAGCCGAGAGCTTTTTCACGGGAGTCGCGGGGCATATGGAACCGGCCATTTCCATCATTTCCTTCCTGTCCGAAAAACTGGCGGAAGAATGGGTCCATCGGCATTCCTTCTTCGGAACTCATGCGGTTGTGCACGACTTTCGAGGACGAGACGTTGACGACGGATGGCAAGACCTCTTTGATAAGCGGCGCGTAGCTGCTTTTGCTCGGCCCTTCGCCGGCATCCGCGAGTTTTAAGGTCGCGGGTGGATTGGACGATAGTGATTTCTCCGTAGTGTGGGCGAGGCCCAAGCCTGCTGCGCCCAATGCAAAACCCAGTACGAGAACTGCCGGCTTGGATCTCAGCAGGGATACCAATGGATTCATGTTTCCTCTCTTATTTCCAATGCGATTCGCGGCAACCGATACGCCGCTGGTTGCTCCTGTTTCGGATGCACTTATTCAGACGCTAGAGGGGAGGGAGTTGATTCTCCCTGATGGCCGGGATATTGGGTGCCTGCGATTGGGTAGTAGAGTAGATTGGTTCTGAGAGTGCGTGGGGAGGAAGGAAGAGATTTGATGCTCAGGAGATGATACCACGGCGGACAGCGAAGAGGATGAGTTCGGGGATGCCGCGGAGATTCAGTTTTTCCATGATGTTGGAGCGATGCGTTTCGACGGTGTAGACGCTGAGGTTTAAAAGGTTAGCGACGTCTTTGTTGGACTTGCCTTCGGCGACTAGCTGAAGAATTTCGCGTTCGCGTGGGGTGAGGAGGTCGTAAGCGTCTTCGGCGCCGCTGCGCTTCAGCTTGCGGACGTAGTCGTCGAGAAGGACTTTGCTGACGGCGGGGCTGAAGAAAGATTTGCCGTCGGCGACGGCGTGAACGGCCTTGATGAGATCGGATTCAGCGGAATCTTTCAGGAGGTAGCCTTTGGCGCCGGCTTTGAGGGCGCGGAGGACATAGCTTTCATCGGAATGCATGCTGAGCATCACGATGGATATTTCTGGATTGGCTTGGGTGATTTGAAGAGCGGCTTCGATGCCGTTTAGATTGGGCATGCCGACGTCCATGACGACGACGTCAGGCTTGAAAGATTTTGCGAGGGAGACCGTTTCGCGGCCGTCATTGGCTTCGCCGACGACAGTGAGATCGGTTTGCTGCTCGATGAGCAGACGCAGGCCACCGCGAATCAGCTTGTGATCATCAGCGAGGAGGATGCGAATTTTTCTCATGGTTGTTGGATCACGGCGAATCCGCTTTATGGAGCGGCAGTTCGGCTTTCATGGTGGCGCCCTTTCCGGGTGCGGATTCGATCGTGAGTGTGCCGCCGAGGCGGCGGACGCGCTCTTCCATGCCGAGGATGCCCATGCCGCGCTGGCGGCCGGGATCGAAGCCGTGGCCGTCATCCGTGATTTCTACCGTGATCTTATCGGAATTTTGAGCGATGGTTACTTTCGCGTTTTTGGCGAAGGCGTGTGTGGCGGCGTTGTTTAGAGCTTCCTGCACGAGGCGGTAGATGGTGACCTTCGTTTCGTCGCCGAGAGCTTCAGACACGTTCTCCGAGTGAACTTCCACTTCCATATCGCTGCGGCGGGAAATTTCGCGGGCTTGCCATTCGAGGGCGGGGACCAGGCCTAGATCATCGAGCATGGGCGGACGAAGGAGAAGAGCGATGTCGCGAATGGATTTGACGGCGGATTCGGCGACGGATTTTATTTGGGCGATTTGGGCTTGTGTGACGCGGTCGTCTGGAGGGACAAGTTTGGAGAGGTGGCCGACTTCGACCAGGAGAGCACCTAGCGACTGGCCGACTTCGTCGTGGAGTTCGCGGGAGATGGAGCGGCGTTCTTCTTCCTGAGCTTCCACGAGGCGGGCGGAGAGGCTTTCGAGGTCGAGGCGGCTGCGGGCGAGCGCTTGATAGCGAAGGCGAGCTTGGCGCTCGAGACGAAGGATATACCAGCCGCAGATGAGCGACATTAGAACGCCGGCGATTAGAGCGAGAGAGACAAGCCAGACGAGGCGGGATTCGAGCAGTTGAAAACGCGTGGCGACGGCGAGATTTTCGAGGGCGAGCTTGCGTTCGTCCAGAGAGGAAATTTGCGCCGAGAGTTCAAAGATGCGCGAGCGCCAGGGAATGAGTTGCTGGCCGATGAACTGATGGGCGCGTTGCTGGCGAAGATCGGAGCGCCAGGCCAGGACGATGGCGCAGGAAGTTTCTTCTTCCTGGAGCTGCTGTTGCATCGCGGCGAGAAGGAGTTGCTCATCGGAATCACGATCGGGTGGGAAATCGAGCAGGGCGGCGCGGACCGCGGCGATTTTATTTGTTACGTCGGCGGGATCGGGAGCGGATTCTTGAAGTTGATCCTGGAGCAGGAAGCGTTCGAGTTGGTCGTCATAGATGCGCACGGAAACGACGATGGTGCTGAGGGCGCGATTACGAGCGGTAAAGCGGCGGCTAACTTCCTGGGAGGCGCGGTCGAGGCGGCGAACGGAGATTAGAGCGTCGACGCCGGCGCCGATCAGGAGGGCGAGTAGCCAGCCGAAGGCGATTAGGAGGAGGCGGCGCAGTCGCTTGGAATCCCGCCTAGATTCAAGGTCGTCTTCGCGAGGCGTTCGCGGGAGAGCCGGCTCGGTGTTTTTAGAAAAAGTTGGCACATATTAAAGAATAGGACAAAGCTCGAAGAAAAGCGCGGGGCTTAAGCCCCGCACCTACACAACCGCTTATGCGGACTTGCACGTGAGGACGCGCGACCCTAGGCTACGGTGACGTCGGGGCTTAGGTAAACGTCCTGGATCGTGTTAAGGAGTTGGACGCCTTCGTTCATGGGGCGCTGGAAGGCTTTTCGGCCGGAGATCAGGCCGGTGCCGCCGGCGCGTTTGTTGATAACTGCGGTGGTGACGGCTTCTTCGAAGTCGTTGGCACCGGAGGCGCCGCCGCTATTGATCATTCCGGAGCGGCCCATGTAGCAGTTGGCGACCTGATAGCGGCAGAGATCGATGGGATGATCGCTGGCCAGGTCGGTGTAAATGCGCTTGTCGAATTTGCCGTAGCTGGAATCGCCCATGTTGAGGGCCATGTAACCGCCGTTATTTTCGGCCATCTTCTGCTTGATGATGTCGGCTTGGATGGTAACGCCGAGATGATTGGCCTGGCCGCTGAGGTCGGCGGACAGGTGGTAGTCCTTGTCCTTTTTGAAGGCGCTGTTGCGGAGGTAGCACCAGAGAACGGTAGCCATGCCGAGTTCGTGGGCGTGCGCGAAAGATTGGCTGATCTCGACGATTTGGCGCGTGCTTTGATCGGAGCCGAAATAAATTGTGGCGCCGACGGCGGCTGCGCCCATGTTCCAGGCTTCCTGGACGGTGCCGAAGAGAACCTGGTCAAAGCGATTCGGATAGGTAAGCAGTTCGTTGTGATTCATTTTGACGATGAAGGGGATTTTGTGGGCGTACTTGCGCGAGACGGCGCCGAGGACGCCGAACGTGGAGGCGACCGCGTTGCAGCCGCCTTCGACGGCGAGCTTGACGATATTTTCGGCGTCGAAATAGTCGGGATTCTTCGCGAAGCTGGCGCCGGCGGAGTGCTCGATGCCTTGATCGACAGGGAGAATGGAGAGGTAACCCGTGCCGCGGAGGCGGCCGTGATGGAACATGCGATTGAGATTGCTGAGAACGCGGCTGCTGCGGTCGGAGAGGGTCCAAACGCGGTCGATAAAATCGGGGCCGGGCAGGTGCAAGCGTTCCTTCGCGATTTTTGGCGTTTTGTATCCAAGATAGAATTCGGCTTTTGCGCCGAGGTAGGTCTCAATGTTTCCTGTGCTAGTCGTGGTTGGCATGTGCGTCTCCTAAGTTATTCGCGAATTGCCCGCGTGAGCATGCTGCCGGCGGCGGTATCCACCAGCCAAAGCAGGGTGCCCTTCACCGGTTGAATCAACTGGGCCGGCAACTGATCCGGCTCGTAAAAGCGTTCGAGGACCGCAGTGAGGGCCGGGGCTTTGTCGGCGCCCGTCACCATGAAGATGATGTTCGCGGCGTTGTTGACGGCCGGGGCCGTGAGAGTGATGCGGTCCATGAGGACTTTTCCTACCCAATTATGCACGGCAATGCGGCGAGTTTCGCGCAGGGCTTTTGTGCCGGGGAAAATCGAGAGCGTGTGTCCCTCGCTGCCCATTCCGAGGAGGACCAGGTCAAAGCGGGGAAATTGTCCCTCTGCCAGTTTGTAATACGTTCGAAGATATTGGTCGTACTCCTTGGCGGCATCTTCTGCCACGGGGTACTCGCCTTTGATGCGCGTGACTTGCTCGGGTTTCAGAGGAGACTTGGAAATCATCGATTCGACGGCCATGCGGAAATTACTGTCCGGGTCGTCTGGCTTTACGTGGCGTTCGTCGCCGAAGAAAACGTGCATTTTGTCCCAAGGGACTAGGGCGCGGAGAGAGGCTTCATTGACGAGCAGGCTGTAGAGAAGTTTGGGCGTGGAACCGCCGGCCAGGGCTACGTCGAAGGAGCCCTTTTCTTTTACGGCGGCTGCCGCGATTTCGACAAACTTTTGCGCGCAGCGATTCGCGATGGCCGGTCCATCCGGCAAAATGCGAACTTCCGTGTTGGCTTGGTAATCGATCATACGATCCCGTGCTACTTATTCATGGCTCCCGCACTCTTTAGGTTTTCCGTGGCCGTCGCGGAACTCTTTGCGTCGTCGTCTTCTTCACCGATCTTCCGCCATGCGCGGCCGTCGCGGGCCATGAGTTCGTCGGCTTCCTTTGGTCCCCAACAGCCTGAAGCGTAGTTGGGAAAACCGCGAGCGGGGAGCGCCTTCCAGACGTCAATGACGGGCTCGATGGCGGCCCAGCCGGCTTCGACCATGTCGGCGCGCTGGAAAAGAGTGGCGTCGCCGAGCATGCAGTCGTAGAGAAGGCGTTCGTAGCCGGTGCTGTGCGAAGTGCCAAAATCGCGAGCGTAGTCGAAGTCCATGTTGACGAGGCCGAGCTTCATGACAGAGCCGGGGACTTTGGCCGCAAAGCGCCACGAGATGCCTTCGTCAGGCTGGATGTGGATCACCAGTCGGTTGGTGCGCGGGTCTTTGATGGGAGTTTTTCTAAACAACATGAAAGGTGTGCGGCGAAATTGGATGGCGATTTCCGTCACGCGCTTGGCGAGACGTTTTCCGGTGCGGAGATAAAAGGGCACATCGGCCCAGCGCCAATTATCGATTTTGAGTTTGAGGGCGACGAAGGTTTCGGTGTTCGAATCCGGCGCGACGTTGGGCTCGTTGCGATACGCGGGAACTTTCACGCCTGTTTCCGTGCCCTCGCCATACTGGCCGCGAACGGTGTTGTGCAAAACATCCTCGGGAGTGAGGACTTGTAATGCATGCAAGATTTCGGCTTGTTTATCGCGGACGGCGTCGGCCTCGAAGGAGATGGGAGGCTCCATGGCCGTGAGCGTGAGGAGCTGGAAAAGGTGATTGGGCACCATGTCCTTGAGGGCGCCAGCCGTTTCGTAGAATGCGCCGCGGTGTTCCACGCCGACGGACTCGGCGGCGGTGATTTGCACGTGATCGATGTAAGTGCGATTCCAGAGCGGCTCGATCATGCTATTGGCAAAACGGAAGACCATCAGATTTTGTACGGTTTCCTTGCCAAGATAATGGTCAATGCGGAAAATCTGTTTTTCAGTCAGGATTTGCTTAAGCTCTTTGTTCAATTGCTGCGCGGACGAGAGATCGTGACCGAATGGTTTTTCCACGATGACGCGGGTCCACTTGCCGTTTTCTTCCTTCGTGAGGCCAATCTCCCCCAGCTTTTGGACGATCAGCGAGAAAAAGTTAAAAGAGACGGCCAGGTAGTGGAAGAGATTGCCGTGTGTGCCGTGCTTCTGCTGCGCCTCCCCGATCTGGTCCTTCAATCGCTGATAGGCGGCGGGGTCTTTGAAATCGCCTTGCACGTAGTAAATGCGATCGAGAAACCACTGCCAGAGCTTCGGATCGACGGGATGGTCTTCGAATTTCTTAATCTCTTCGTTGAGGAGCGCGCGAAAAGAGTCGGTGTTCATTTGGTCGAAGGCGAAGCCGACTATGGCGAATTGCTGCGAAAGAAGGCCTTCCTGCGCGAGATTGATTAGGGCAGGGATGAGCTTGCGCTTGGTGAGGTCGCCGCTGGCGCCGAAAATCACCATCACGCATGGGGAGCCGGTGGGACTTGCATCGGTGTGATTCGAATTCATTCACGTAGTCCTGTCTCAGCTGTTTAGTTCGCCGATGAAGAAATTAGTGGCCAGCCTTTTTCTCGATGTGGCCGCCGAACTGAAAACGCATGGCGGAGAGCACTTTGGCCGCAAAATCATCCTCGCCGCGCGACGTGAATCGCTGAAATAGAGATGCGGTGAGGACGGGGGCGGGTGCAGTCGATTCGATCGCCGCAAGAATGGTCCAGCGGCCTTCGCCGGAATCGGAGACGCGGCCGGAGAAACGCTCGAGCGTTGGCTGCTCTAAAAGAGAGATGGCCGTCAGGTCAAGCAGCCAAGAGGCGACGACGCTGCCGCGGCGCCAGACTTCGGTGACGTCGGCGAGATTGAAATCATATTGATAGTGTTCGGGATTGCGAAGCGGGGTGGTCTCTGCGTCCGTTTCGCGCTGGGATTTTCCGGCGTTGGCGTGTTTCAGGATGTTGAGGCCTTCGGCGTACGCGGCCATCAGGCCGTATTCGATGCCGTTGTGGACCATTTTCACGAAATGTCCGGCTCCGGACGGGCCGCAGTGGAGATAGCCTTCTTCGGCGGTGCCGCCGGCTTTTTCGCGTCCGGGAGTGCGATCGGCGTTTCCGCGGCCAGGGGCCAGCGTTTTGAAGATGGGGTCGAGGTGTTTCACGATGTCCAGTTCGCCGCCGATCATTTGGCAGTAGCCGCGTTCGAGGCCCCATACGCCGCCGCTCGTGCCGACATCGCAGTAATGAATTCCCTTTGCAGAAAGTTCTTTGGCGCGGCGGATGTCATCAATATAGTAAGAGTTTCCGCCGTCGATAATGATATCGCCGGAGTCGAGCTTGCCCGCTAGGTCGTGAAGTGTCGCGTCGACTACCGCTGCGGGAACCATCAGCCAGATGGCACGGGGCTTCTGGAGTTTTTTGACGAAATCGTCAAGCGNGTTGGCGCCCGTTGCGCCCTCTCCGGCGAGTTGTTTCACGGAGTCCGCGCTGCGGTCATAGACCACGCAAGTGTGGCCGTTCTTCTGAAGACGCCGGACCATGTTGGCGCCCATTCTCCCAAGACCGATCATGCCAAGTTGCATCGCGATTGCTCCTGTGCCCTCGTATTGTAAATTTTGAACGAATAGATTTTACGCAAGCGCTTCATTGACCGCGTTCGCCAGTGTCGCCAAGCCTGCGGCGACATCTTTGCCTAGATGGACGCGCAACGCGCGCCGGCCGCGTTCCGCGAGCACGGCAAAATCGCCCCGCGCCTGCGCTGCTTTCACCACTCCAAAGGTGTAGGTCTGCCCAGGAACGAGCAGGTCCACCGCGTCGTCGCAAGTGATTTGCAGAAAAACGCCGGAGTTGGGACCGCCTTTGTAGGCTTGTCCCGTGGAATGCAGGAAGCGCGGTCCGAAGCCGAGGACGGTGGCGACTTTTTTGTTATCGCGCACGGCAAGGCGGATAGCTTGCAGGGCCTCTTCATGAGCTTCGTTCATGGTGATATAGCCGAGCACGGCGAAATAATCACCGACGCCGATGCGCGCAAGATGTTTCTTTAAGAATCCCGTCAGCGTACCGCCGCCCTTGAGTTCGGCGGCATTTTTCAGATCGGCGTAGAGTTTGCAGCCGTCGCCTGTGAAGAAAGGCGATTCGGGCGGCAGCTTGCCAGTGGATTCGTATTCGGTGGTCAACTTGCGCGTTTCCGTTTTGCTGGCCTCGACGTCCGGTTGGTTGAAGGCGTTGATCCCTATGATTGCGCCGGCCACTGCAGTGGCGATTTCCCAGCGGAAGAACTCCTGGCCGAGATTGTAGATGTCGGGTACAACAATGCGGATGACCGGATTCCCTGCCTTTGCCAGGGCATCGACCTCAGCGGATTGTTCCTTGTCCGGATCGGACTCGAGTCGCAGATAGGCGAAAACGCGGTCTGCGCCGTAAGTATCTGGTTTCGCGAGACGCTCGCGGTCGACGGGAATGATGCCTTTCCCAGATTTCCCGGTGGATTCTGCGAGCAACTGTTCAAGCCAGGCGCCAAGATCAAAAATTCCTGGGGAAGTGATGATCGTCATTTTGTCGCGGCCCTGATTTGCNGCAATACCGAGAATTGTTCCGAGGATNACGCCGGGGTTGGTGACGGCATCGGTGTCCGCGCCGCAAGCATCGACCATTATTTTGGTGTTCTTCAAAAACTTCGAGATATCAATGCCCATCACGGCGCCCGGGACCATGCCGAAATTGGAAAGCGCCGAATAGCGACCGCCGATGCTCGGGATGCCCATGAAAATCTTGCGGAACTTGTCCTTCTCGGCGATACGCTGCATCTTTGAGATGGGATCGGTGATGGCGATGAAACGGTTGCCGACTTCTTTTTCGCCTACTTTCGCTTTCACGCGGTCAAAAAAATATTGTTTGTAGATGTTGGGCTCGAGCGTGCTGCCGGATTTGCTGGAAACGATGCAGATGGTGCTTGCGAGGTCCACACTCTCTTCGATGGATTTAATCTGCGCAGGATCGGTCGAATCCAAGACATGAAGGTCCGGATAGCCAGCTGCCTTGCCGAAGGTCAAGCGAAGGACTTCAGGACAGAGGCTGGAGCCGCCCATCCCAAGCAGCAAGGCGTTCTTGAAGGACGCCTCTTTAATGTCGGCAGCAATGTTCTTCAGCTTGTCGACGTCCTCGATCTGTTGCTCGGTAATATCCAGCCAGCCAAGCCACTTATCCTCGTCGGCACCGGTCCAAAGAGAAGCATCTTTCTGCCAGAGCCGTTTTACCTTGCCGCCCTTCTTCCAGTCCTGCAGCGAGGCATTTACATCACTTTCGAGTTTGTCGGGGAGTGTGTAGGTCTGGCGATTCACGCTCACGCACTCACCCCTGCGCTTTTTCCCGTCGCGTCCAGAAGCTGCTTGAACGCGTCGGCGAAGAGTTTGACGCCGTCCACCAGGAGTTTGTCCGTTGCCTCTTTCATGGAGATGCCGGCCTTGGCGAGGTTGTCCATGATCGTTCGTGCTGCGTTGACATCTTCCGTCAAGCTGTTGCGGAGTTTGCCGTGGTCCCGGAAGGCATCGAAAGTGGCCGGAGGAATGGTGTCCACGGTGTCGGCGCCAATCAGTTCCTCGACATAGATGACGTCGCGATATTTGGGGTTCTTCGTGCTAGTGCTGGCCCAGAGCAAGCGCTGCGTTTGCGCGCCTTTGGCGGCGAGGGCATTCCAGCGTGAGCCGCCGAAAAGCTCTTGATACTTTTTGTAGGTAAGCTTGGCGTTGGCAATGGCGATTTTGCCGTGGAGGCTTTCGAGAAGAGCTTNTTGCGCGGGGTCAGCCGCCGTCTTCAACTTCTCGTCGATCTTGCCATCGATCAGAGAATCGATGCGGCTCACGAAAAAGCTGGCCACGCTGGCGATGTGGCTGACGTCCTGGCCTTTGGCGGCGCGCGCTTCGAGAGCGGCAAGAAAAGCTTCGGCCACTTGCTCATAAGCCGATTGTGCGAAGAGCAGGGTGATGTTGATGTTCAGACCATCCTCGAGCGTCTGACGAATCGCGGGAATGCCTTCCGGAGTGGCTGGAATCTTGATCATGACATTGGGGCGATTGACGGACTTCCAGAGGCGGCGCGCTTCGTCGATGGTGCCCTTGGTGTCATTGGCGAGATAGGGAGAGACTTCCAGGCTAACGTAGCCGTCGCGGCGTTTGGAGTCGGCATAAACAGATTTGAAGATGTCGCAAGCGTCCTGAACGTCGCGGATGGCGATCTTTTCGAAGAGACCTTTGGCATCGAGTTTTTTTGCATCAGGCGAGTTGAGGATGTCTGAGTAGACATCGCTGCCGGTGATGGCTTTTTCAAAAATCGCGGGATTGGAGGTCATGCCGCGGAGCCCATCGTCATCGATATATTTTTTCAGGCCGCCGCTGGTGAGCAGGTCTCTGCGAATGTAGTCCATCCAGGGGGATTGTCCGTAACCTAGCAGCGCTTTCAAGGGATTGGCGCCTTGCGCCGTGCCAATATTTGGGATTGTGGTGGTCGTCGTCATGATGATTCTCCTCTAGCGTTGGAAACCCGTTGAATATCTATTGTACTCCTTGGGCGTACGAGCGTGCCCGCCACTTGCTCTTTGGCCAAAGCCGGCTAATGCCAACTGGGATTTACGAGCCAGTGCAGTACTTTGCTTCCAGGGCCTTGACTTTGCCGAGCCGCCGCACATGCCGCTCTTCGTTGGTAAATTTCGCGCCCATAAATGCTCTCACCAGATCTTGCGCCAGCGCCACGCCAACGACTCGGGAACCCAGCACAAGAACGTTGATATTGTCGTGTTCGACGCCTTGATGCGCGGAATACGTGTCGTGACACATGCCTGCGCGGATGCCAGGAAGTTTGTTGGCGGCAACGCTGGCCCCGACGCCGCTCCCGCAGATCAGGACGCCGCGCTCGGCTTTGCCATCAAGCACGGCACGGTCGACGGCCTCGGCGAAATCGGGATAGTCGGACGGATTTTCGTTGAAAGCGCCTACGTCGAGGACGTCGTTGCCCATCGAACGCAGCAGATCGCCCATGGCATTCTTGAGTTGAAAGCCCGCGTGGTCGGAACCGATCACAACTTTCATCTAAGGCTCACTTTCCCAAGACTTCTTTGGCTGCGGCGACAACATTGTCCAGCTCAAAGCCGAATTTTTTAAGCAAATCCTTCAAAGGAGCGGAGGCTCCAAAGGAGCGCATGCCGATGATTTTGCCTTTCGCGCCAACGTAGCGGTCCCATCCGAAAACGGATTCCATTTCGACCGAGACGCGCGCGGTGACATTTGCCGGCAAAACACTTTCTTTGTAGGCGGCGTCCTGCTTTTCGAAGAGCTCCCAGCTGGGCATGCTGACGACGCGGGCCTTTACGCCCTCGGCGGTCAGCTTTTCGTAGGCGGCAGCGCAGAGGCCCACCTCGCTTCCGCTGGCGAGCAAGATCACGTCCGGCTTTCCGCCAGCGGCGTCGGCGAGGACGTAGGCGCCCTTAGCGACGCCTGACGCGGCCGCATACTTTGTGCGATCGAAGGTCGGCATGGCCTGGCGAGTGAAAACCAGCGTTGTGGGGCCGTGCCTGTGCTGGATCGCAACTTTGTAGGCTTCGACGACTTCGTTGGCGTCGCCGGGGCGAAAGACAAGCATGTTGGGCATGGCGCGGTAGGCGGCAAGTTGTTCGACGGGCTGGTGTGTTGGTCCGTCTTCGCCGACGCCGATGGAGTCGTGGGTGAAGATATACATGGCTGGAATTTCCATCAGAGCGCCGAGACGCATGCTGGGCCGCATATAATCGCTGAAATTGAAAAACGTGGCGCTGAAGGCGCGAAGTTTGGAGAGCGTCATGCCGTTGACGATGGCGCCCATGGCGTGTTCGCGTACGCCGAAGTGGATGTTGCGGCCGTGATAAGCGTCCGGGAAAAAATCGCCCGCGCCTTCAAAGGTGAGATTGGTCTTGTTGGATTTGGCCAAGTCCGCCGAGCCGCCGATGAGCCAGGGAATATTCATCGCGAGCGCGTTCAGCGTTTTTCCAGAGCTCTCGCGCGTGGCCATGCCTTTCGGGTCGGCAGGGAAGGATGGGAGATTCTTGTCCCAGCCGTCCGGAAGCTGGCCGCTTTGCATGCGGTTCAATTGATCCGCGAGCTGCGGGAACTGTTTTTTGTACTCCGCGAATTTGGCGTTCCAGGCGGAGTGGGCTTCTGCGCCGCGTTTGCCGATGCCGTTCTTGAATTGATCGTAGACGCCGTCGGGAACGAGGAACTTTGCGTCTTCCGGCCAGCCATAATTTCTCTTTACCAATTTCACTTCGGCTTCGCCGAGCGGTTCGCCGTGGGCTTCGTAGGTATCTTGTTTGTGCGGGGAGCCGTAGCCGATGTGGCTGTCCACGACGACGAGCGTGGGACGATCCTCCGTTTTCAAGAACGTGTCGTAGCCGCGAGCGAGCGTGCTCAGATCGTTGGCGTCGGCCACGCGCGTTACGTTCCATCCGTAGCCGATAAAGCGGGTCATCACGTCTTCGTTGAAGGACCAATCGGCGGGACCGTCGAGCGTGACGTGATTATTGTCGTAAATCCAGCAGAGGTTGGAGAGCTTCAAATGGCCGGCCAGCGAAGCGGCTTCGCTGGACACGCCTTCCATGAGGTCGCCGTCTCCGCAAACGGTATATACGTTGAAATCAAAGATCTCGAAACCAGGCTTGTTGAAATTTGCTCCGAGCCACTTGCCGGCGATCGCCATTCCGACGCTATTGCCTGCGCCTTGTCCCAGCGGGCCGGTGGTCGTTTCGACGCCCGTGGTAATGTGCGACTCGGGATGGCCGGGTGTCTTGCTGCCGATTTGGCGGAAGCGCTTGATTTCGTCCATGGAGACGGCGAGCGAGTCCAGGATTTTGCCTTCCTTGGTGGCTTCCTTTACGCCAGCGAGGTGCAGCGTGGCGTAGAGAAGCATGGAAGCATGGCCAGCGGAAAGAACGAAGCGGTCGCGATTGGGCCAGGTGGGATCGGCAGGATCATAGCGTAGGTAGCTTTGCCAAAGTTCGTAGACGACGGGCGCCAAACCCATGGGCGCACCGGGGTGGCCGGAATTTGCCTGTTGCACTGCGTCAATCGCCAGCGTACGAATGGTGTTGATGCTGAGCTGGTCGAGGTCAAGCTGGGTCTTCGGCTGTGTCACTTTTGCTCCTGTGCGGGAAGCGTTCGCGCCCGCGAATTTCGGTCAAATTTTAGATGCACCGTGTTCCGAAACGGGTCAAGGGATTTTACGCCAAAATGAAGGCCTGCGCTGGACCGTGCCTCGAATGCGCTCTTGAGAACTCTTGCGCAATCTCCTCCGTAGAGGCGGGCGACCATCTATGGAGAGGAAAATTACCGCGCCACTTTCGGGTTGTCAATCAAGTTACAAAGCATTCACATGGTCCCGCGCCGAGTGCGGACCAGGGCATCGCGAATCTGGGCGATAAAGTCAGGGTCGCGGAAATTTCGGAACTAGATATGGCCAGGGATTTTTTTTATTTTTTTGTACTGGGGGCACGCTTCGGAAGGTCCGGTTTAGCTTTCAAAATGCGAGCTATGTCTTGAAGGATGACTCGTTGCTTTTTCGGGTCTTGTTCCTTAGCCGCGAGTTCACAGAGGGAGAGCCAACGCTTTACATCCTTGGTAAGCATTCGCAACCCCCCGTCTATTAGGATTCAACCCGGCCTGCTCATCAAAGTTGCACCAAAACTGTGAGAACTTACGCTGGCAAAAATCACAGATTTCCGCTGGCAACAGTTGCAACGAACAGCGTTCGAATACAGTAAGTCTTGTTTGTGCTATGTTTTAAGCCTGCCTTTGCCCGGGTGGCGGAATGGCAGACGCTGAGGACTTAAAATCCTCCGGGGATTTTTCCTCATGTGGGTTCGACTCCCACCCCGGGCACTTCCATTTCCCTGTTTGTTTTCAACGTCTTCCGGCTGCCCCATTTCTCACGTATCAAAGACGTATCAAGCCCGATCCCCCCGCGCCAATCAATAAGTTGCGCGTTATCAATCAGGCTCAGAATTACGAATCCCTCTACCTCCATTCCGCTCGGTTCAAACCAACCTTCGCGTCTCTCGCGCCGGGTTCGCGTCATGGTTTTCGTCCTGTGATACACATTCTCGCGGAATCGACCACTGAACGTTTTCACGAAATTCCAAACCTCAGAGTCTGATATCCTCCAACCATGGAAACGCGTTCTTTGGGCGACGTGGGTGGCACTCCGGGTGGCCTCGGCCATTTCCTGATCGGATGCGTCATGGCTTGCCTGGGGGGATATTTCCTGGCGAATCAGGTCAGCGTGGTGGGCTCGTACTGGAGTTTTTACGGCGCAAACACGTTTGGGATCACACTGGTGCCGATGCTGCTCGGCGTGGGGATCTTGTTTTGGAACGGTCGAAGCCTCGCCGGTTGGATTGTTACGGCGGCGGGTGCGCTTTTCATTCTGGCGGGCGTGATCGCCAACATGAGCATCTATTTTCGGCCGACCAGCCTTTTCAATACTCTGGTGATGCTGATCTTGCTCGTTGGTGGGCTCGGGATGATTGCGCGGGCGCTGCGGCCGCACCCTGCGGCTAAGAGCGAGTAAGCGAGCGAATCCCTTTTATTATTCTTTGTGAGGATTTCTGTTGCGGGCGGGAGAACCGAGACGCGCCACCGAAGCGGCGTTGTTCAGAGCGTCTGAAATCTTTCTTTCACTTCGCGGACAAATTCCAGAAACTTAGAGGAGTTCGTGATGCCGGGATGCCAGCACAGGTCGCGCTCGATCAGATCGTATGTCTCTTGAATACGTGCACCCGGAACAACATTCCCTCCGGCATCGCGATCGCGGCCCATTAGCCACAAGTGGTCTGCCACTGTAGCCGCGGCGGTCACGTCGTGAGTCACGACGATGATGGTGTTCAACTCGTCGAGGCAAGCAATCTCGTTGATTAGTTCACAGACTTTGGCTTCCATAACCAGGTCGAGGCCGGAAAATGGCTCGTCCATCAGCAGAAAATGCTCGCTGCAAAGAAGTTGCTGGGCGATGGCGATTCGCTGGCGCTGGCCGCCGGAAATCTGCGCGGGATAGAGCTGCGAGCACTCGAGCATGTCCAGGCGCTTCAGGTACTTCAATGCTTTTTCATGGGCAGCGTCGCTGTTTTTTTCGATTTGCTTCGCGGCCAGGATCAAGTTGCTGAAAATAGTTCGATTTTCAAAAAGCGGATAATTTTGTGCGACTACGCCAACCATTCCGGCTTTGACCGGAGTGAGCGTGGAATTGACCAACACCTGTCCCGAGGTGGGCTGATTCANTCCCGCGATGATGCGAAAGAGCTGGGTCTTGCCGATGCCGGAGGGGCCGAGAAAGCCGACGACTTGGCCCTGAGTGCAGTCGGCGCGCACGATGTCGCGAATCTCCGCGTTGACGTCGCGAAGAATGACCTTGTCGTCGTACGACAGACTGACATGGTCAACCTTGAGAAGCGTGTCGGTGTATTTGCATCTTTCGGGCAAGCGTTATCCTCAGAAATGCTGAAACCACTACCTCTTTTCCAATTGCAAGTCCGCGTAGGGAAAGAGGAATTTCTTGGCCAAGCCCAGCGCGTAGTCCTGAAACAAGCCGATCAGCAGGATGGCGATTTGAATCGCAAAGACGGCCTCGAGGCGGAAATGTTTGTTTTGATTGAGAAGCAACGCGCCGATGCCGCCCTCTGAGCGCGAAATGCCTTCGACCATTGTGAGCATCATCCATCCCATTGCGGCGTTTTGGCGCATGGCATCGAAAGCGGCGTCGGCCCGGCCGAGAACGATCACTTCCCAAACGACGCGCCACTCGCCCATACGCAGGGTGCGGGCCAGATCAAACTTTTCCTTCGGCACCTGCGCCACTACGTCGATCATGCTGGTGACAAAGAATACGGCGACGCCGAAGACGAGCAGGCTTACTTTCAGGCGGTGACCGCTGGCGAAAATAATGGTGAAGAAAAAGGTGAGTCCCACCATGCCGAGAAATCTGCCCTTGGAAACCGCGTGGGCGATGGGTTGGAAGACCGGAACAACGGTCAGATAGGCGAGGCCTAGCGAAATCACAGTGGCCCAAGCCATGGCTTGCACGTTCAAGAGGAAGCTGACAATCAGCTCCTGGCCTAAGCCTTCGTTGTTCCAGAGATCGACGAACGCGCGCCAGACGTCCAGCGGCTTAGGCAGGAATACATAGGTCGATGTCGCCCACACTAGCAGCAACACCGCGATCTGAAAGCCAATGATAAAGCGGAGGGCGCCCCTCGAGATGATGCGATTGGGAGAAAATGCGCCCAGCACGTCGTGGAAGAAGCTGACTCGGCCGCCGGCCGCGGATGCGCTGGCAGAAATATTCGCGGCCGCCGGCTTCATAATGGTCACCGAAGGCTTCCTATTCCTTGCCCGAGAGGATGATTTCTACGCGCCGGTTTTTCGCGCGGCCTTCAGCGGTAGCGTTCGAAACCAGCGGCTTGGAATCGCCGTAGGCATGAATGCGGAAACGGCTGTCAGGAAAGTTTGAAGGAGCTTTTCGCTGCAGCCAGTCGCGAACCGCCTGGGCACGGCGCTCCGCCAAGTCCATGTTCCCTTCGCGAGTGCCGGTATTGTCGGTGTGCCCGTTCAACGTGACGAACAAAGCGCCGGCAATCGCCAGGTCGTCTTTGATCTCATACATCTTGCGTTCACCGTCGGACGTGAAGGAAGCCTTGCCGGTGTCGAATTCGATGCTCCAATCGCGCTTCGAAACGACGGTGCCGGTGTCCCCGCTCGAACTGAAGCTGGCAACGTCGGCTTCCGCGCCGGTCTGCGAGAGCATCGAAGAGGCGCCGAGAACATAGGAAGTATCCAGAATCTCTTTCACGTCGGGAATCTTGTTGGCATCCTTGAAAAGTGCGGGGTATTGCTGCGTGGCGATATTTCCGAACACCGTGTAGGTGGAGCGGAAGTTGTTGTTGGCACCTGGCTGCAAACCAAACAAAAGCAGATTGTCGTTCAGATTGTTGACCGCGGAGCCACCGAGCTCCACCATGTTTCCGGTCTTGTCCTGCTCGCGAGTTCCCTGGTAGTACTTCAGCCAATACGCGCCGTTCTGCTCGTTGTAGACCTTTGCGCTAATTGCTGCTGCGCGTTTCAGAGCTTCCGGATAAGCCTTCAGTTGATCCGCAGCTTCGAAACTCGCCGCCAGCATTCCCTGAACTTCGTTTCGATGGTCTTGATTAAACTTCCTGATGCCAATAATGACGTCGGGCATCTGCGAGCGGTACTGTTTTGAAGAGACGATGGAGACAAGCCCGCCACGCCCGTGGGCCACGTTTACGTCGCCCGGCGTCCAAGTGACTACGCCGTTGACACAGACATTTTTTGATTCTCCGGTCAGCCGACCATCGTGTACCACTTTGCGGTCTTCGCAGGTATTCGCGTTGTAGATTTCCGCGGCCTTGATGTAGTCCGGTGCATTGACCCAATTGAGAGCGTCGGGGTCCCATGTTTTTTCGTCTGGATTGTTCTTGATCTGGTTGTCCGCGGCCCACTTCATCGCGATATTCCAATCGCCGTCGCGAAGGACTCCAGCGACCAGGCCACCCTTGGCGGCCTGCGCGTCAGCCTTCCATTCTGGTGGACCCATCAGCTTGTCTTCTCCGCGGGAATATCCCGTAGAGCCGATGACCTGCGCGATGTATTCACCAGCGCCGTTGTCCAGCTTCTTGAGCTGCGGATTGACGGCGGCAAAAAACTGGCCGGAGCCGTCGCCCATAATCAGGACGTAGTTAGTGCCGGAAGAGCACTGGCTTGCGCCGTCGTGGAGCTCCTTGGCGCAAGCAATCAAGTCGTTTTGCATCTGGCTGGTGTCATCCTGACGGATTAACTTCACGTTTGCGCCATGCTTCTCCATCAAACTGTTGCGCGTCGTATCCGGGCCGCCATTGGCATAGATATAGTTCATCTGTGCGTTCCAGGCCCAGATTTCGGTGCGGATCAATGGCGCTTTCACGGACGCCGCACTTGCTTCTGGGTACGGCGCCGGCTCGACGTTGGCCACAACCGCCTCCTTCAAGTCTGGCAGAGCGGCCTTTGAGGGAATGAGGGCCTTAGCAATGCCCGGGGCAGGAATCCAGCCGCGGCTCACGGCCGTGCGGAATCCGAAGAACAGGACAGCCCCGACAACCAGGAGCAGAACAATCTTCGCTCCGGGCTTCAGCCGGTGCCCCGTTGGTGGTGTCGAAATTTTATCGTTGAACATTTGAACCTTCCCTCCGCCTACGAGTTACTTGATCAAATCGCGGTAATCATCTTTCTTATTCGCGGGCGCAGCCGAAGACTGATCCGCTACGCCGCCTGGCACGGCGGTCACCGATGCCGGTAAGAGTTTTTGCTGAAACTCTGATAATTGCTTGACCGCTTCGTCGTTGATGGCCCCGGTTTCCAGATCCATGTTGGTCATCAACTTATTGGCAAGCCGATTGAAATCTTCCATCTCTCCCAGCATCTGCCCGGCATCATCCGCTAGATACTCCAGCGTCTGGTCGTAAATCTGATTGGCCACTGGATCGCCGCGGAAGATCTTCTTCGCCGCCTGGAAGACGGAATAGGCCTTTTTCAGCGCCTTCCGCCGCATCTCTTCTTCGCTGACGCGGTTCTCTTTGTCGGTGACCTGGAACTCGGCCGTGGCTCTCCAGCGAATGAGCTGGTCATAAAGAATCTTCAGCTTGTCGCGCAGATCCGTGAGCGACTTGTTGATATTGATCAGGCTCGCGGCGTGGCGCTGGTTGGTGACCTTGGCAGACACGTACTGCTGCTGATCAAGGGAGGTTAGCCCGCCGGCGGCCATCTTCTTATCGGCCTGGTTGGCCAGCGCCATGCTGTGCTCGGCATCTTTTTGGTTCGTGTCGATCTGGTTTTGCAGGGTGCGGATAGAGCCATTCAGGTTTCCGAGCTGCTCGTCCATGATTGCGAGATTTTTTTTCATCTCCCCGATGTAGTTCTTGAGGATGCCAATGGGGTCCAACTCAATGAACAGGCCCGTCAGATACCGCATAACGCTTTGGAACATGAGCTTCGCGAGCGTTCGGACGCGCTTGTCCGTGACGATGAAAAGGAACACCAAAATCGCCCCGATCAACACGGCGAGGTGCAAAGTATCGGTCGCCGCCGCGATTAAGAACGGAAGGAGCTGTACGAAACCATACGCCACGGCGATGCCGCCGAGGACTAGCACGACTTTCCCGACGGTTCCTTCCGGCCGCTGCCAGAAATTCTTCAAGCCCTGCATTACTGGGGAACCTGGAGTGGTTGCCATGGTGTCTCCCTATCCCAAAATCGTTTCAAATTCCTTGCGTTGTTGCTGAATCTCGGCCCGCCGCCGATCGAGAGCCGCGGCAAAATTGCTCTTAGCCTCTTGCAGCTTCGAACGCGACACTTCCGTCTGCGATTGCATGGACTTCACCTGCTGCTGCAGGTCGGCAATCTCTTTCTGTTTTTGCTGAATGGTTTCGTTGACATCGCCGATTTTGGCAATCTTGGCATCGATTTCCGTTCGTGACACTTCGTCGGTTTGCTTGTTGAACGTGCTCGCCGAGGAATTCAAAACATTCAGTAAAGCGTCAAAGCCTTTCAAGATGGCATCTTTCGTCAGGCCACCCTGCGATTGGGCTGTGGCCAGGGCCGCCTTGTACCTCAATGCTTTATCCGTGATGACGGAGGCCAGTGGCGCAGCAAAAGCTTCGATCTTGGCCAGCTCCGGAACCGCAGAGAGGTCCGTCTGCTTAGCCAGCCGCGTGTAGAACTGGTTGTCGCGCGTACCCATGGGGACGTATGAAGGAGCTGCTGGCTCTAGGGGCCGCACCGTCCCCGAGTTGGGCGCTGGCTTGGCAGGCTGCTGCCCCAGCGGTTCCTCTTCAAAAATGGCCTTCTTGATCAGGTCCATGAAGGGCATGGGTCACGTCCTTACTTCTTTAGCCCTGCTCGCTGCCGAGAAGCACACCAATTCCCTATTCCGAGGCCCAGCATGACCGGACTTACAGTACCAAATCAGCCCACTATCCGCCCGCATTGTATCCTATAGATAAGAGAACCCTTGCGTTTTACGCGCGATACGCGGCCATCGTAGACTGTGCCAGCATGTTTTTTCAATAAAGAAATTGCCACCGTATCGCATTTAATAAACTGGCAGTCTCCCTTGTCTTGATGACTCTATTAAACCGCCTACAGGAAAAGCGTGCAATTCAGTTACAATGCACACTTTCACCGTTCAAAATGATGCCTTTTTTGAACTGACAGACTCACGATAGAGGAACAGACTGTGGCCGCAAAGACGCTACCCAACGTACTGAGCCAGATTGTGGAGGCACGGGCCGAGTACGACACGCGGCTGCTAGCACAGCAGCTAGGAACGAATTATCGCTCCTTGATGTACTGGCTCAGAGGAGACCGCCCCATCCCAGCGGAACTGCTGCCGAAGATCTGCGTGCTTTTGAAGAATTTCGAAGCTTTGGATGTTCTCGAATCGCAGGCGGGACGAGTGGCTTTCCAAATCCCCGATCCGCAGCAAACCTCGGAAAAAGAGTTCCGAGTTATTTCCAACCTCATGAAGGATGTGGGTTCGGCGCTGGAGAGCATAGCAAGTACTCTGGCGGACGGGGTCGTAGAAGAGAATGAATTGAACGCAACGATCCCAAAGCTGGAAGCCGTGATTCGGGAATGCGCATCCGTCAAATACTTGCTGGAGACTCTCTGCAAGAACAGAAAAAGGAAGACGAGAAAGTAGAGTTTTTATTTGAAGGCGAATTCAACCTCGCGGCGCTTGATGACCACGAGCAGTTGCGCGGTCACGCCGAGCCAGAAATGAAACACGAAGCCCAACAACTGACTCCGTGTACCTGCCGTGTCCCTCACTTCGGCGTTTTTGTGGTTTTTCTCCGTTTTGCTGCTTCGTAAAATCAATAAAGTTACGTCGTATCAATCCCCCCGAAGGGTTCGACTCCCACCCCTGGCACCATTCTGTTTCCAACCCCTGAGAGAAATGTTTCATTCTGTTGAAGCACACAGCGCTGGATTCGTCACAACCTCGCAAGAATATTCCGAACCTGCTCACATCTTCCACTAGAATGCGTATGATTCAACGGATATCGCCATCCTCACTGCTGCCGCGCCTTCCTGGGGAGGTTTGTGTGGTTTCGAACAACAAGTTCGATCTCATCGTGATCGGCTGCGGCCCTGCAGGTGAAAAGGGTGGAGCCCAAGCCGCCTATTTCGGCAAACGCGTTGCCGTTATCGAGCGCGCCGAGCACATGGGCGGAAGCTGCATTAATACCGGCACCGTTCCCAGCAAAACCCTTCGTGAATCCGCGCTCTATTTTTCCGGCCTCAAGCAGCGTGGTCTATACGGCATCGATTATTCCCTCAAGGAAAATCTCACTGTCCACGACTTCATGCATCACGAGCGTGAAGTCGTAGACATGGAACGCCAGCGCATTCTGAAAAACCTCGCACTCCACCACATCGAACTCGTGCCCGGCCAGGCCGCCTTCGTAGACTCCCATACGGTGGCCGTTTCCGGCGCTCAGGGCACACGTCAGTTAAAAGGAGAAGTTATCCTCATTTCCACCGGCTCCAAGCCCCATCGCCCCTCGGAGATTGCCTTTGACGACATTCACACTTTTGACTCCGACACCTTTCTTCAGATGGACCGCATCCCAAAAAGCCTCGCGGTCATCGGCGGCGGAGTCATCGGTTGCGAGTACGCCTCAATCTTCAAAGCTCTCGGTGTTGACGTCACTCTCGTTGACGGGCGCGATCGTCTTCTCCCCTTTCTCGACAATGAGATTTCCGATCGTCTGCGCGACTGCCTCGCCGCTCTGGGCATGCATTACTTCTTTAACGAGCGCCCCGTCAAAACCGAAAATTCCGCCAGTGGCGTGCGCCTGACGATGAAGAGCGGCAAAACCCTCGAAACCGATGCGGCACTCTTCGCCGCCGGCCGCCGCGCCGCTGTCGATGGCCTCGCTCTCGAAAAAACCGGCCTGGCCATCAATGATCGCGGTTATATCCCCGTGGACGAACACTACCGCACGACTGTTCCGCATATTTATGCCGCCGGCGACGTCATCGGTTTCCCCGCCCTGGCTTCCACTTCCATGGAGCAAGGCCGCGTTGCCGTCTGCCACGCTTTTGGGTTGAAGTACAAAGAGCGCGTCGCCTCTCTTCTCCCCATGGGCATTTACACGATTCCGGAAATATCTGCCGCTGGTGAGACCGAGGAATCCTGCAAGGAAAAGAAAATTGACTACGTCGTTGGCCGCGCTCTCTATGAAAACAACGCCCGAGGTCACATCACCGGAGACACCGCAGGCATGCTCAAGCTCATCTTTGCCCGCGCCAATAAGAAGCTCCTTGGCGTCAGCATCATCGGCGAAAACGCCACCGAACTCATCCACATCGGCATGATGGTCCTCGATAACGGCCTCACCATCGACGAATTCATCGAACAGGTATTCAATTACCCGACGCTCAGCGAAACCTACAAATACGCCGCCTACGACGGTCTCGGCAACCTCGCCGGCCACAAACTCCGCGAAGGTTAATATGGAATCTGTCTCGAAGCCCTTTCCATTTACTCTTGCTTGCCTCTCGCTGTTCATCAGCGCGGCTTTTCTCTTGCACGCGGCAGTGCCGCATACGTCTTCCGCATTCGGCGCGAACTCCCCTCTGCGTTTCCTCAACGCCCTCCGCGTCTCTGCGTTATCTTTTTCCTCCTCGCTTTTCATCAGACCGTTAGACGCTCAGGTAGCTTCAAACCACCCGCATTCCTACCTCGGTTTCGACCGCGACATTTATCCTTTTGACGCTGCAATGCCGATTCTGCGGAAGACGTTTGCGTTCACGAGCTACTGGCTCAGCCCTCCGCCCGGAGAAAAAACAAATACGTGGCTCGGCAAACGAGAATATCTTCGCTCCCAAGGTTTCGGCTTCCTGGTTTTGTATCGCGGCCGCGAGCCCAGCGAGCTCAAGAATGAATCCGCGGCAAAACAAAACGGAACCCAAGACGCGCAGAATGCCGCAGCTGCTGCGAAGTCCGAAGGCTTCGCTTCCAGCACCATCATCTTTCTCGATATCGAAGAAGGCGGCCGTCTGCCCGCCAGCTACCACGCGTATCTGGGCGTTTGGTCCGAGGAACTCACCCGCGCCGGTTATCATCCGGGTGTTTATTGCTCCGGCATGCCGGTCAAGGAAGAGCCCGGCGTCACGATCACCACAGCCGACGACATTCGCAACGACGCCGCGTCACGCGACATCACCATCTGGGCCTATAACGATTCCTGCCCACCTTCGCCAGGCTGCACTTTTCCGCAAGACCCCCCGCCACCTTCATCGAGCGGCATCGGCTACGCCGCCGTCTGGCAATTCGCGCAATCCCCGCGCCGCAAAGAATTCACCGCGCATTGTCTCGCAAAGTATGCACCTGACGGCAACTGTTATGTTCCCGAAGACACGGCGCACAAGTGGTTTCTCGACGTGAACACTGCAACCTCGCCCGATCCCTCCGGCGGTACCAAATGATAGGCTTCCCGGAAACAAAAAGAGGCGGATCTGCCCCGCCTCTCTCCTTCAACTCTGAACACCGCAACTGGAGTTCAGATTTGCCCCATTCCGCCGTCCACATTGATCTCCACGCCGGTGATGTACGACGCGTCTTGCGATGCAAGGAACGCCACCGTCCCGGCCACTTCCTCCGGCTGTCCAAACCGCTTCATCGGAACCTTTGCAACCACTTCCTTCGCGAATTCATCGAAGGCTTCTTTCGGCAGCCCGGTCCTCCCAAAGATCGGCGTAACAATCGGCCCCGGCGCAACGGTATTCACGCGAATGCCGCGCCCTGCCAGTTCTGCCGCCGCAGTTCTCGCCAAAGAACGCAGCGCCGCTTTGGTTGCCGAATACGCGCTGGTCCCCGCCGTACCTTTGCGGTCTGCCACGCTGGTATTCAAAATGATCGACGCGCCGTCATTCAGCAGCGGCAGCGCTTTCTGGATCGTGAAGTACGCTCCCTTGATGTTGATGTCAAACTGCTCGTCGTACAAGCTTTCGGATGTTCCAGAAAGTGGCGCGAACTTCGCGACTCCCGCGTTCACGAACAATATATCGATTTTCCCCAGATTCTTCGTAACCTCGGCGTACAACTTATCGATGTCCGCCAATTTCGCGACATCTGCCTGCACCGCCAGCACGCCATTGCCGATCGTCTTCACCGCCTCGTCCAGCGTTTTCTTACTGCGGCCCGCAATGGCGACGCGCGCTCCTTCTTCCTGCAAGCGCTTCGCCGAGGCTAGCCCAATGCCGCTGTTCCCCCCGGTTACAACCGCTACTTTTCCTTCGAGTCTCTTCATGTTGATCTCCGTTCTCTATCCAAATTTGAAGGAAAGCTGCTCTTCGGCGGCGGACCCGCCCAACCGCCCCTAGCGCTTTCTAGATTTCGATATTTAGATGACTATCGAAGTATTCGGTTGCATCGTTCTTAGCTTCTTTTTCCGGAGGGTGCATCTTTGTGGCGGGAAGGATGCCAGGTCCGCTACACTTCGGGCAGGCCCATGGACCGCGCTCAGGTTGAAAAAATATCGAAAGCCCTCGCCGACAAGACGCGCCTCCGGATTTTTGAGGCCATCTCCGCCAGCAAGCACATGAACTGTGGCGAGATCGTTTCGATGCGCGGCGTAACTCCTGCAACCGTTTCACACCATCTCAAGATATTGAGCGAAGCAGCCCTCATCGAATGCTGCCGCGAAGGACAGTTTGTTTATAGCCAGGCCGTTCCTGAAACTATCGAAGCGTACACACGCGCGCTTACAAAAATCGCCGGCGGCAAGAAATCGGTGCGTCGCCCCTGAATGGAAGCGTTCAGTTGGTGGGATTTCTCGGAAATTTGAAGTACGGCAGCCGCACGCCCTGATCCGTGATTTGATCCGCTCGGACATTTGTTGGCGCTTCGAATCCTTTGGTTCCACCGCTCGTTACATAGTCGTCTTGATCTACGCCGTCGCCGCTCACACCCAATCCGCCGGCCAGGGCTCCGTTTCGAAATAAACCCGCACTTCCCGCGAAGAAAACGATTCCGCTCTTGTTCGAATTGGCCGCACCACTTTGAAATCCCTGCGTGCAGGGATTTGCCAAATCCATCGTGTAAAGGTTGAAAAATGGCCCGGCATTCGAACCATCGATTCCCGGCGGATAGAGTGGCTGCGCGCCAAAACCGATCGTCCGGTTTGTCACCGCCGTTCCCATGGGCACGCCGTTCAAGTCCGCTACCGTCCGCGACGCAGTGTTGAAGTACACCATGTTCCGCGCTTTGCTCGCCGCCACATCGATACTGAACACCGTGGAATCCTGCATCCGCCGCAATCCAATAATCGTTCCATCCAAGTCGGCCACCGCGATCACCATCCGGGCTTTCGAACCCAGCGGCAGTCGAATCGCCGCGCGCGTCGTATTCGCGGTCGTTTCCGCGTTATCCAAGATCTGCTTCACATCCGCCGCGCTCAAACCACCCAGCGGTCCCGCTGCAGGTGCCATCAAATCGCCTTCTGGTGGCCGCCCCTGACTGCTTGCCGGTGCCACAAAAAAACTTCCCGATCCCGCGACGGGCCCAGCAGAAAAACCGGCGGGTCGGAACGTCTGATTCACGAAGGGCAGTGCGATGCCTCCGATAAAAACTACTCCCGGAGCCGCCGGCGTTGGTCCAAACGTATCCGTCGGCCCGCTGCGCGCCGCCGTCGATCCCGCGAACGCCGCATACTCCGCAACATTCAAGTTGCTCGACCTGGTCACCACACCGATTCCGCCAACCACCACATTCTTGTAAACAATCGGTATGCCGCCCGGATTCACGGCCGCCGCATTCGAATCCATGATGTCGGCTTTGCCGGTAATCACTCCGAGCCCGAATCCGCCGCCCAGCGCCAGCGAAGGAGGAATCTTGCCCTGGAAGATCGGATCGTTCACCAGCGTGCAGCCGCGATTGGTATTTTCAATGCCATAGAGATCCGCTGACGGCTGATTCAGCACACCGGGCGGAAAATGAATCCCGCTGATGAAACGCACGGTTCGCGACGAGAGAGGCGCCTGATCGTTGCTGAAAAACGCGCCCGTCCGAGCGAGCGCCACGGCTACATCGTTTGCGTTCTGTACCTGTCCAAAATTTCCAGCCGCCGTCGCCGGCGCATTCTGAGTTCGAAACACCCCCAGCACAAACCCCGCGCGGTCCGTCACCGCCACGACCATATCGACATTCACGGCATTCACCGCTGCCTGCACGATATTCTGTACGTCGGCTACCTGCAGGGCTTGCACCGCGGGAATTGGCGGCGGCGCAACCGGAGGGCTACTTCCGCCTCCACATCCGATCAGCAGCATCGCGAGCACTGCGGCGATTCCCAACGCCAGGAAAATGCCCAGAATTAACGTTTTCTTTCGCTGCTGTAACGCGCGCCGCGATTCCATCAGTTTCCGCAGTGTATGAGTTGTTTCCATCACGAGAGTACTTGCGTTCGTATCACACTCGTTTGCTGCCTCTCAACGTCTTTGCCTGTCCCTTGCGGCGAAGTGGTGAACGTATCGTGCCTTTCGTTGCGTTATCGAATGACTCCACTCATCCGGGAAAAGTGTTGCTCGCTGCTCGTCAATATTGTTATCTAGTACGCGAATCCTGTTTCTTTCATCGAATTCGTTCAGGCCGAACGCATGATCCTTTTCTCCCCGCGGCAAGTTCGACGCGCGTTCTGCGCGGTGTGCTGCTTTGCCTGCCTCGTTTTTGCGCCGCGCGCCGCCGCAACTTTCCCACGTCAATCTCCTCCCGCGCCTCAAGACTCCGCAAAACAATCTCGCGAATCCGGTCCGCCGCTGCGCATCCCCCGCCAGCAGGCGCAGACCACCGCCGCAATTGAGGGCGTCGTCCGAGACGCGGGCTTCTCCAACATCATTCTTCCGGTGCCTGCAGCGGCTCTAACACTCCGCAACGTCCAATCCAGCGAAATCTTCAGCGCCACCACTTCGGGAGAAGGTGTCTTCCGAGTTTTTCCGTTGCTGCCGGGCCATTACCAACTCCGCGTCGAAGCCAAGGATTACGCGCCGATCGTTCTTTCTGATCTTGCCCTGCAGCCGAACGAAGTCTTGACACTTGAAATCTCTCTCGTCACCATCGCAGCCATGGAGGCGCGCTCGCGCCTCCCCCGTCTCCCCGAGCTTGGTCCTGCACTTTCTGCCGAATCGCAACCTTCGTTCGGGACCCATCGCGAGTTTCGACATCGCCTCGATTCCGATTCCGCCTACATCGAAAATATTTCGCCGGACACGCTTCCTCCCGTGGCCGATATCTACAATACCGTTCCAAACCGCTGGGCCCTCGAGCAGCCCGATTACCGCCGCTACTCGCAGAAAGGCGAGTACATTTACGCCAAGCCCCGCTGGTTCGACCCGTTCAATCGAAATCGCTTCAAAGGCGACGAGCCCATTTGGCCCGAGCTTCTCGGCCAGCAAACTTTTCTGAACGTGACCGCCTCTTCCGAATCCTTTTTCGATGGCCGTCGCGTCCCTTCGCCGAGCAACGTCAGCAGCGCTCGCCCGGCCAGCTCCGGTTTTTTCGGCAAAGGCGAACAAGCTTTTTTCGATCAAACGGTTCGTTTCACACTTGATTTATTTCATGGCGATGCTGCCTTCAAGCCCGTGGACTGGCGCCTTCGAATCACTCCTGAGCTCAGCCTCAACAATTTGAAAGTCCGCGAGCTCGGCCTCGTTGGTCCGGATCCCCGCAGCGGCACCAACCGTTTCGACGATCACGTCGGCCTCCAGGAAGCCTTCGTCGAAGTGAAGATCCACGATCTCGGTCCCAATTACGATTTCATTTCCGCGCGAGCCGGCATCCAGCAATTCAACGCCGACTTCCGCGGCTTTCTTTTCGTCGACGAAGAGCCGGCCCTGCGCATCTTCGGCAATCTCAACAGCGATCGCATCGAATACAACGTCGCCTATTTCCATTTCCTCGAAAAAAACACCAACAGCGGACTCAACACTTTCGACCGCCGCCACCAGCAAGTCCTTCTCGGCAACGTCTACCTCCAGGACTTCTTTTTTCCCGGCTACACCGCCGAGTTCGTCGCCGCCTGGAACAAAGATGATTCCAGCCTTCACTATGACGACAACGGCTTCCTCGTTCGCCCCGCGCCCATCGGCAGTGTCATCAACCAGAATCCCGGCGCCGGACCCATCCTCCACGGCATTCGCGTCGGGTATTTTGGCTGGCTCGGCAGCGGCCACATCCACACCCTCAATCTCACGCACGCCTTCTACCAAACCATCGGTGAGGACACTTTTAATGCCATCGCCGGACGCCGCGTCACCATCAACGCGCAGATGGCCGCCGCTGAGATCTCCTACGATAAGGATTGGATCCGCTACCGCATCTCCGCCTTCTACACTTCCGGCGACGCCAATCCTCGTGATTCCCGCGCGCGCGGCTTTGACTCCATCGTCGATCTCCCCAATTTTGCAGGCGGCCTCTTCAGCTTCTGGAATCGCGAAGCCATTCGCCTTCTCGGCTCAGGCATTCTTCTCACCACGCCCGGCAGCCTCATTCCTTCACTCCGCGCCAGCAAGGAAGAAGGTCAGGCCAATTTCGTCAACCCCGGCATCTTCCTTGCCAACGCCGGCGCCGACTTCGATATCACTCCCAAGCTGAGGGGCTTTGCGAATTTCAATTTTCTCCGTTTCGAACGCACCGAGCCGCTCGAATTTCTACTCTTCCAATCGCCCATTCACCACACCATCGGCGAAGACTTCGGCATCGGCGTCGAATACCGTCCGCCTCTCTCCGAAAACATCGTGTTCACTGGCGGCGCTTCCGCCCTGCAGCCCGGCCAGGGCTTCAAAGACATCTACACCAGCCGCACGCTCTTCTCGCTTTTCGGTTCCGTGAAGGTTACTTTCTGAAATGCGCCGATCATGAACAGCGAACGTCAACCCGCTCCTTCCTCACTGCGAACACTCATTGTTCTTTGCGTCTCTGCGTTGTCTTTTGTCTTTGCGATTCGCGCCAGCTCGAACCCCCCGGCAAAGGTTCCGCAAGCGTCAGCCCCGTTCCGGGGCCAATCAAAGGAAGAGGCTGATCGCAAATCCTCCGGCTGCATCTCCTGCCACACCTCGACCGATGAACCCACCATGCATCCCACGAAAATCGTCCATCTCGGATGCACGGATTGCCATGGAGGCAACTCCTCCGTCTCGGTCGCATCCAACACTGCGCCGAATTCTCCCAAATACAATTCCGCCAAGGAAAAAGCTCACGTCCAACCCCGCGATTCGTCGTTCAAAAACCGCTCAGCGCTTCCAGAGCGCACCTACACGAAGTGGCTTACGGAATCCGCTGAATACATCAAGTTCGTGAATCCCGGCGATCTTCGCGTCGCACCCGAAACCTGCGGCACGTCAGGCTGTCACGCCGCCGAGACGCGCGCAGTTTCCACCAGCATGATGACCCACGCCGGAATGCTCTGGGGCGCTGCGCTGTACAACAACGGCGGCTATCCCGCAAAAAACACGCGCTTCGGCGAGAGCTACGATCGTGACGGCAAACCGCAATCGATCAAGACTTCTCCCAAGCCCACACCTGTAGAAATCCGCTCCAAGGGCGTAATTCCCGAGCTCGATCCGCTCTTCCGATGGGAAACTTCCCAGCCCGGCAACGTGCTCCGCGTGTTCGAACGCGGCGGTCGCAAGAAAGCCGAGATCGCCAATCCCAATCGCGAAGCAGATCCCGGGAAGCCAGACGACAAACTCGGCGAACGCGGCTTCGGCACCGGACTTCGCACCGATCCCGTTTTTCTCGGCCTCCAAAAAACGCGCTTGCTAGACCCCGTCATGTCGCTTCCCGGCACGAACGATCATCCCGGCGACTATCGCGCCAGCGGCTGCACCGCGTGTCACGTCATCTACGCCAACGACCGCGACCCGTTACACTCCGGCGCGTACGCGCAATTCGGCCACTCCGGCTTCAGCGCTTCTTCCGATCCAGCCATTTCCAAAAACGAGCCCGGCCACCCCGTCAAACACGTCTTCACGCGCGCCATCCCTTCGAGCCAGTGCATGATCTGCCATATCCATCCGGGCACGAACATGGTCACTACCTATTTCGGCCTCACCTGGTGGGACAACGAAAGTGATGGCGACAAGATGTACCCGAAGGAGCAGCACAACCCGACGGAGGAGCAACGTTTTCAATCATTCGAACGCAATCCGGAGGGCGCCGCTGTTCGCGGTCTCTGGAACGACGAAAAATTTCTGGAAAAAGTCGGCAGTCCCGAATTTAACAAGCAGTTGAAGACCACGCAGTTCGCCGATTTTCACGGCCACGGCTGGATTTTCCGCGCCGTCTTCAATCACGACCGAAAAGGGAATTGGCTCGACAAAGACGGCAAGCAGATTGCCTTCGAGGATCCCGACCGTTTCGGGAAAGCCGTCCACCTCGCTGACATCCATCTGGAAAAAGGGATGCAGTGCAATGATTGCCACTTCGCGCAGGACAATCACGGCAACGGAAAGATTTACGGCGAGCCGCGCGCCGCCGTCGAAATCGACTGCATCGATTGCCACGGGACAATCCGCAAGAAAGCGACGCTCATTACGTCGGGTCCCGCTGCACCCGAGGGCGGCCGCCACCTCGATGCGCTCAGGACTCCGTGGGGATTGCGCCGGTTCGAATGGCGCGGCGACAAGGTAGTCCAGCGCTCCATGTCCGAAGAAAACAAGGAGTGGGAGATCGTTCAAACGATTGACACCATCATCCCCGGCAACGTGCACTTCAGCGAGAAATCCTTTCGCGCGAAGCTCATGAACAAAGATGGCGTCGTGTCTTCGCAAATGCCGAACGACGACGCCTCTCTCGCCCACGCCAACAGCAGCATGACCTGCTACTCCTGCCACACGTCCTGGACGCCTACTTGCTTTGGCTGCCATCTGCAGATGACCGCCAACGCGCGCAAGCCCATGTTGCACAACGAAGGTCTGCTCACGAAAAATTACACCAGCTACAATTTCCAGGTGCTCCGCGACGACATTTATATGCTCGGCGTGGACGGCACCGTCACCGGTCATCGCATCGCGCCCGCGCGCTCCTCTTGCGCCGTACTCGTCAGCTCGCAGAATGCCAATCGCGATTGGCTATACTACGCCCAGCAAACGATTTCGTCGCCCGGTTTCTCCGGCCAGGCCTTCTCCACCTTCGTGCCGCACACAGTGCGCGCCAAGGAAACCAAGCAGTGCAGCGATTGCCACGTCTCCGCAAACAACGACAACAACGCCTGGATGGCCCAGCTTCTATTGCAAGGCACCAACTTCATGAATTTCATGGGCCGCTACGTCTACGTCGCTACCGGCAAGAAAGGCTTCGAAGCCATCGCCATTGCCGAGCACGACGAACCTGAAGCCATCTATGGAAGCGATCTCCAGCGCATCGCCTATCCCGGCAATTACAAAAACTTCTTAGACCACCATCGCGAACTCAGCGCCGCCGCCGAACATCCCGGGAATGTCCTCGACGTCCAGGCTCGCGGCGAATACGCCTATGCCGCTCTCGGGCCTGGCGGTTTCCGCGTCTATGACATCGCCAACATCGACAACAAAAGTTTTTCCGAGAAGATCGTCACGGCGCCCGTATCGCCAATCGGCCAGCGCTTCTATGTCCCCACGAAAAACGCCCTTGCTGTCGCCTCACCGACCACACTGGGCGTCGATCCGCTGCGTCAGCAATTGCCCGAAAACGAAGAGCAGGCCATCCACCCCCTCTACGGCTTCCTCTACGTCGCTGACAAAGAAGAAGGCCTCGTCATCGTCGGCGATCCCAACCTGAAATCGAAAAGTCCCGGCGTTGGCACGCTCCTCGATGGGAATCCCGCCAATAATTTCCTGAAGCGCGCCGTCACCTTTAATCCAGGTGGCATACTCACCGGCGCGCGCCGCATCGCCATCGTCGGCACCTTCGCTTACATCCTCACGGACAAAACTCTCGTCGTCATCGACCTCGACAATCCTCTCGCTCCGCGCGTTACCGCCAACGTCGGCGCCCCCGCTCTCGACGATCCTCGCGGCATCGCGGTGCAATTCCGCTACGCCTTCATCGTCGATCGTGACGGCCTGAAAGTCCTTGACGTCAGCGACCTCGCCCAGCCAAAACCAATGAGCGGCGCTCTCATCCCCCTCGAAGATACCCGCAACGTTTACGTTGCGCGCACTTACGCTTTCGTCTCGGCAGGAAAACAAGGCCTCGCGATCGTCGACGTTGAAAAACCGGATGCGCCCAAACTCGATCAACTCTTCACCGCCGAAGGCCAGCTCAACGACGTCAACGATGTAAAAATTGGCATGGTCGCCGCCAGCGCCTTCGCCTTCGTCGCCGACGGCAAGAACGGCCTCCGTGTTCTTCAGATCCTGTCTCCTTGGGACGACCCTGCTCATTTTTCCGGCTTCAGCCCGCGACCCACTCCTAAACTCATCGCTACTGCCCACACCCGCGGTCCCGCGCTAGCCATTTCGAAGGGCATCGATCGAGATCGCGCCGTCGATGAGTCCGGCAACCAGCTCGCCGTCTTCGGTCGCCGCGGTGCCCGCCCGCTCAACCGCACTGAGTCCCTGTCCCTCTATCTACGTGGCGGCCGGCCCTACTCGGTTGTGGATTCTCCTCCGACACACCCGTAGGACTGCGTCAGGCCGTCTTCGCTATTTCTTTGTCTATGCTATCTCTTTCAGCGCACTGAATTTGCTGCATCTGTTCCTATCTGGAACACTCATCTCCTTTCCTTTTAACCTCTTATCGCCATTTTGCATCTAATCAAGGTATAATGAATCGTTCACATCTTTTACGCATAGCACCCATTAAAATAATTCGTGGGGCAGTACTCGGGGAACGCAGTTAAGGTGTATCAAGCGAGGGTGAGGAAGGCTTCCCAGGGCGAGCCCACCAAGGAAGGCAGCAAGAGGGGTACTAGTACATGACCAAACAATTTCTACTGGCCAGCGATTTCGACCAGACGCTCAGCTTTAACGACTCAGGCGTCGTTCTTAGCGAGCTCATCGGCTTTCACGGCTTCCACGACAAGGTCCAGGGCCTGTCGGAGATGAACCTCGTGCAGCAAGGCGCGGAGCTCAGCTATCTCATTCTCCACGATCCGGATTTCCGCAAGGTCCGCCGCGAGCACCTCGTCGAAACCGGCAAGCGCATCCGCCTGAAGCACGACGTCGCGCTCTTTGCGCGCGCGCTCGATAATCTCGCCGAAGGCCACAAATTTCATTTCAACGTGATCTCCGCCGCGCCGCAGGAGATCATCCAGTCAGCGCTCGAAGGCATCGTTCCGCCGGATCACATCTTCGGCACGCGCTTCCGCTACAACGAAGCCACGGGCGAGGTGGATTCCATCATTCGCGCCGCCGCCGGCTGGGGCAAAATCACGGTGCTTGAGGAGCTTCGCGCGAGCCTCGGCATCAGCCATGACCACATCATCTACATGGGCGACGGCAGCTCCGATCTGCCCGTTATGATGCACGTCAATCAGTACGACGGCCTTAC
>JGI12635J15846_10000421_pt1 | contig 35811 bp, 37 predicted proteins | sample BlaSpr_A8_OM2_M2_FD_15846 | JGI IMG/M metagenome (IMG submission 15846)
GCAGCTGCACCGGCAGCCGCCGCCCCGGCGGCTGCTATCCCGTCCATTCCCGGGCTGACGCCTGCGGCAGCCGCCGCCCCGGCAGCAACAGCTACCGTCCCGGGGGGCAGCACTTTGATCCCGGGGTTGACACCATCGGCCCCGGCGGCACCCGCCGCCCCGGCGGCTTCGGCAGTTCCGGGGCTACCGGCTTCGATCCCGGGTCTANCGGCACCGGCAGCAGCCGCCTCCCCGGCGGCTCCGGCGGCTACGTCGCTCCCGGGGTTGCTGTCAGCCATCCCTGGCCTCGGCATCCCTGCTACACCTGCTTCCGCCGCCGTGCCGGCGTCAGCTCCTGGGGTTCCGCAGGCGAAGGTTGAGATGCCGGCGCTGCCGGGCCTGCCGCTGAACGTGCCATCGCAGGTTTCCCTTCCGGGCGACTTGCCTGCGCTGGCCTCGGGTGCCGTCCCGGGGACGGCGGGCGCAACGACTCCGGCGGGCAGCCCCCCCGCGGCTGCGCCGGCTTCGCCTCCGTCGCTGCTTTCCGCAATCCCCTGAGCAGCCTGTCAGACGGCTAACCCACAACCAACGACCAGAGGACACCGTGGCAAACACTTCGAACCTGTCCAAAGGTTTGGCCGCAGTCGTCACGGCATCGGTTGCCGCGTTCGGGCTCTGCCCGAGCGCGGCAGCCGACCCGGCGGCGCCGCAGCCGACACCGCAACCGAACTCCACTCAAGGGCTACCGGGCCTACCGGCCTTATCGGAGCTGAGCCCCATAATCCAGCAAGCGGCTAGCGACCCTGCGAGTGCGACGCAACTGCTCATGGCCGCTGCGCAAGCATTCACCCACAATCCGACAGCCCCCACCGAGTCCAAAAACGTGGCCGCATCGGTGAACCAATTCGTCCAGGAGCCGAATGGGGTCAAGCCGCCTGACACCGCACCGGTGCCTCACGTGCCCGCGGCGGGGGTAGAGCCGGGCGCCCAGGCGCACCTGCCGACAGGTATCGATCCAAGCCACGCGGCGGGTCCCGGGCCCGCTGCTGCCGTGCCCGTTGCCCCGCCAGGCGCAGCACCAGCGCCGGGTGCAGCGCCGGCAGCCGCAACAGTGCCGGCTCCTGCGCCGGCCGCCCCCGCGCCNGAAGCGGCGCCGGCACCAGCCCCCGCGCCGGCTCCTGCGCCACCCGCCGCCTCGGCGGCAGCCCCGGGCTTCGGCCCCGACTCCCCGCCCACGCAAGACTTCATGTACCCCTCGATCGGCACCAACTGCCTTGCGGACGGCAGTAACGCCCTCGCGGCCGCGCTGTCGGTAGCTGGGCCGGCGAACATTCCGGTTCCCGGTCCGGGGGCCGGCCAGACCGCGTATGTGTTCACCGCTGTCGGCACCCCCGGGCCCGCTGAGGTGCAGAAGCTGCCGTTGAACGTCACCTGGGTGAACCTGACCACCGGCAAGTCCGGGAGCGCCACGCTCAAGCCCCGCCCCGATATCAATCCCGACGGGCCGACGACGTTGACCGTCGTTGCCGACACTGGTTCGGGCAGCATCATGTCGACGATCTTCGGGCAGGTCACTACCAAAGAACGACAGTGCCAGTTCATGCCGACGATCGGCTCAACGGTAGTGCCCTAGAAACCAGCCCTAAAGGGGCTAGCGCACTTCCCTGCCGCGAGCGCGCGCTACCGACATGCGCGCTCGCGGCAGGTGCGCACTCAGTACGCCATGAACAAAATCGAGTCGCGGTCGTAGTCCAGGCCCGGATGGACGCTGGCCAGGTGCGCCTGGGTCAGCTCAACCAGATCGTCCTCGTCCTTGCCGACGATGGCTTCGCCGCACGGACACGTTATGTGTGTCTTCACGTTGCTGCCTTTCCCTTACCTCGGTTTCGCCGCCTTGGCTGCTGCCTTCAACTGCTTCTTATACGATCGCACCTGCCCAAGTGACTGGGCGTCGACGATATCGGCGACGGATATGTGCGTTCCGGGTTTGCCGAACTCTCCCGCCGCCGCCTGCCAACCCGTCGGCGTCACGCCGTACTGCTTGCCAAGCAACGCCAGAAAGATCTGCGCCTTCTGCTCGCCGAACCCCGGTAGCCCCTTGAGCCGCCGCAGCAGCTCCTTCCCGTCGGGGTCCCCGGCCACCCACAATGCGGCCGCGTCCCCGTCGTAGCGGTCCACGATGATCTGCGCGAGGGCTTGGATACGCTTGGCCATTGATCCCGGAAAGCGATGTATCGCAGGCCTTTCCGAGCACAGCGCGGCGAACTTGTCCGGGTCGTAGTCGGCGATCACAGTGGCGTCGAAGCCGCCCAGCCGATTCGCGATCTTTTTAGGCCCCGCGAAAGCGGTTTCCAACGGCACCTGCTGATCTAAGACCATCCCGATCAGCAATGCCAACGGATTCTCGGATAGCAGTTGATCGGCCTCGGACTCCTGTGCCAACCAGAGCTTCACAGTCAACGACGTTCCTTTCGCCGAGCGACTTACAGATATTCGTTTGGGGCGAGCTATTTCAATCTCAACGATGAACTTGCTGGCCGAGCACAACACGATTGAGATATAAGCGGGTCAACCCCGCGGCCTTGAAACTTAAGGTAGTCCACCCGGCGATGCTGGTCCGGCTAGTCGTTCGATGTCAAGTCGCCGTCATCCCGACCCCAACGAGAAGACGACACCGCCGTGGTTGCACCAGAACGCGTCCCAGACGTCGACCTTGCTCTTCGGTCCCCCGGTAATCATTGATTCCTCACTCTGCCGCATTTGACTGAACGGAACTGTATATAGGGCGGCACCGACAGCGCCGACAATCGCAGGGGTGTCCTTCCCAAGTGCTCGCGTGATCGGTGCTTCGCGCGGTGGGTGTCAGGCGATTTGGCTACTGCGACCAGATCAGGCGTTGTGCGGTGGTCGCCTCGTAAGCCGACGGATTTACAGTCCATCCGCGACGCCTCACGCTGGCCAGATCAGGGTTTCGGGCGGCAAGACTCTAAGCTGGGCGCACAGCCGAGTTTTTCGAATTGGGTGAGACTTGCCAATGAGCGCCCGGGAGCACAACCCATGCAACGGCAACGACTGATCATCGGCGTCACCGGCTCCAGCGCGCCACAACTGGGTTGGGCGACCCTCCGCGCCCTGCACCACCACCCGGACATTGAAACCCACCTGATCATCTCCCGGGGGGCCGACAAGACCATTCAGCTCGAAATGGGGCTAGGTAGAAGCGATTTCGAAATCCTCGCCGACTTTTGTTATGACCCCGAGGACCTGAGTGCGGCCATCTCCTCGGGATCGTTTCACACCGTCGGCATGGTGGTGGTGCCCTGCTCGATGAAAACCCTGGCTGCGATCGCCGCGGGCAGCAGCACCGACCTGCTCATCCGCGCCGCCGACGTGTGCCTCAAAGAACGCCGCAAGCTCGTAGTCGTCACACGCGAAACCCCGCTGAGCCTGATCCACATCCGCAACATGGAAACCGTCACCCTCGCCGGCGCGACCGTGCTCCCACCAACCCCGGCCTTCTACCATCAACCCAAGACAATCGACGATCTCCTCAACCAGACCGCAGGCAAAATCCTGGATCAATTTGGCATCACGCATGAACTGTTTCGACGCTGGGACGGCGCGCCAGGCGGTCGGGTGACATCTGTGCCGGAGCAGACCGCGGCGGGAAATGATGGATGAATCCGGCACTGCGGGCTGCTTCAAGCAGTTTGCCCTGGACCTCTATGGCAGCGAAGGCGTGGCCGCCGCATGCCTGCATTTGCAGAACCGACACGTGCTCGACGTCAACGTAGTGTTATTCGCCGCGTTCATCGGTGCTAGGCGACGGCAGACGCTAACCACCTCTTGCCTGGATGCGGCCCGATCCCGGGTAGACGCGTGGCATCGCGAGGTTGTGCGGCCGCTGCGTGCCGTGCGGCAACGGCTCAAGACAGGTCCCGCACCCGCCCCCAACGAACTCACCACGCGACTGCGAGGCAAGCTCCAGCAAGTCGAGATAGACGCCGAGTTAATCGAGCTGGACCAACTGGCAGCGTTGACCTCGCTTGGTGGCGCCCACCCGCTTCCAGGGAGCCCTACCGAATGTGCCACGGCGGCAATAGAAGCCGTCGTCCGGACATACTCCACTAGCGCACCTGACGACAGCGACCAGCGTGCGATCGAAACAATCGCGGCGGCAGCCGGTGCGACCAGTGAATCCTGATCGCTCACCATCACCCGGGGCGCCCTAGTATCACCACTTCGCAGACAAGACCGCGCTGTTTGCGGCGGTCCCAGACTTATGCTGTCCTGCAACCGCTTTATGAACCGAGCGTTGTGTTGTTTGTTTCGCCGTCAACCTGGTTTGGTATTTGGCCCTGACCCGGCTGGGTGCAGCGGCAGGATCAGCTGAAAGCGTTCGCCGTCGTGATGAGGTAGGCATACCAGGTCGCCATGGTGGGCGCGCGAGTGCTCGCGCTGGGCAGGCCGAGCCCGGCTCCGCCGTGATCGGCGTCGCCGGCTGCCCGATCCTGTACGGGTTTCTGTGTCTTATGAAGAGTGGCCGGCTTCCTGGCCGACCCCGCGTACGCAGAGCAGGAATGCGCCGTCCGCAATCAGCGCAGTTCGAGTTGCTGGCTTGCCATGTTTTAGCTTGGCGGATTGCCGTGAGCCCGCGTCCGCGTTGGCAGTGGTCCTGGGGCAGTGATCGGCAGGGGCCCCGTCGGGCCGTCAACAGCGTAGACTCGCATTGTTGACAAGCACTGTTGATACACGCCGTGGACATTTCGGACGTCCTGGCGGGTAAAACCAAAGGAGTTGCACAATGAACCTCAAGAAAGTCGCGGCCCAAGCCGCAATCGCTGGCGCGCTTGGCTTTTCCGCCATCGGCCTAGCCGGGGTCGCGAACGCCGCTCCGGCGCCACAGGATGTGCCGGGCGCGGTCCACTACGCACCAGTTGACGGGCACGGCGGTGGCGGTGGCCCCGGCCCCGGTGGGGGGCACGGCGGTGGCCCCGGCCCCGGTAGGGGTGGCCCTGACCACGGTTGGGGTGGCCCCGGCCCCGGTAGGGGTGGCCCTGACCAAGGTTGGGGTGGCAATGGCCCCGGTTGGGGTGGCCCTCCTCCTCCCTGTTTCCTTGGCGTATGTATTTGAGTTTGTCTGGTAATTAGTCACCAGATATAGGTAAACCAGTGCAGCACCCTGGCGCTCCAGGGCCGAGAATGCCGCTGCAACTGATTAAGACCGTCGCCTTGCCGAATAGATCGGCAAGGCGACGTAACAAGACCTCAAGGATCCGATTAGCCAAGGTGTTCAGCCCAAGGGACTGACGGCCCGTTCGGAAGTAAGTAGCTAAGAAGGTACGGGCCGAAATACGACCAGGCGGTGTAATCGCTCACGATGGAATACCCCCAGGGGGCTATAGCCTCCCCCCGCCTGCCGGGACCGGCCCGTTATGCGGATGCCCGATCCTGTACGGGTTTTGGGGTCGTTATCGGCAGCTGTCGAATTGCCAGGGCCCGTCGATGAACGTCCAGGTTCGGGGGTTCATTGCACTCGCCGGCGCGTTCGGGTCGTCGTCGATCGACACGACCTGGGCCTGGACGAACAAACGAAACACCCACGGCGATAAACCGGGGGTGCTCCGTGCAGGGCGGTTCTGGTGAGCGTGACCGTGGTAGTGGTCGTGCTCTTCCGCCTTGGCCGGCTTGTCAACCACCGCGATCTCGGCCAGATGGTCGATACCGGTATGAGCCACATCGGATTTCGCTGCGTGCTACGGCCGGAGTCATAGCCGGGTGCGCTGCAGCTCAGCGGGGGTAAGAGGCCCTGACCAGCACCCCCGAATAGGGTTCGAGGCCATCCTCCCTGCTCAACGAGATCCTGCGGTGGACCAACGCGCCGACTTTTTCAGGTCTTAGTAACACCGGGTTATCGTGACGTGGTGGTGGATGAGGCCAAATTGGCACTGATGCTGGCCCGGGACGAACTGCACCAGCTCGTCACTGCCTATTGCCGGGCCGTCGATCGTGCTGATTATGCAGCGCTTCGGAGCCTCTACCACCCCGACGCGACCGACTCTCACGGCTCGTTCTCGACGGGCGGCGTCGAACAGTTCATCGCACAACTACAGGCGGCGGAACCGTATGTGCTTGTCTCCCAACACAACATCACCACAACGAACTTCGTGATCGAGGGCGACACGGGCCGCGGTGAGATCTACTGCCTGGTGTTTCACACCTTCGCCGGTCCCAAACAGGACATAGACGTCATCATCGGCGGCCGGTACCTGGACAAGTACACCAAACACGACGGCCGCTGGAAGTTCAGTCAACGCACCATCGTGGCGGACTGGGCATACCAAAACGACCCGTCCCAAGTGAACTTCGAACACCCCAGCACCCGAGGAAGCCTGCGCGGCCAACCAGGCCAAGCCGACCCTTCGATCAGCCTATTCACGCGGCCCGAAGGCTGAACCGCCTCAATTCGGATCAGCCGCTCTTGCGGCGGAATTCGCGACGGCTCTCTACCGGACCATGCACCCGAGGCTGCTTACCGCCGCCGTCTTTGTGGTCGGATCCGCCCGATGACTTGGCCAACTTGCGATCGAGGGCTTCGCGGAACTTGCGCTTGGTCTCGTCCTCGTCCTCGGACCCCGGAGATCCAGAAGACTCAGCGTCTTGCCGAGAGTTCGATTCAGCCATAGGGGCAGCCTAGCCTGGACGGCCCGGACGGTCTGGCGCAGACGGCGCGACTACCTGTTGCCCGGGGGCATGCCGTACACGTGCGAGATCGGCAGCGTCAGCAGCACCCGCCGATCGGTGACCATCGCCTGTCGGTAGTCGTCCCAGTCTGGATGCTCGCCAGCGATGTTGCGATACAAGGCAATCAGCGCCTCGACGGTGTCGTCGTCGGGCGCAGCCGCCGGCGGAGTGAGTTCCGCCGTGCCCTCGGCGACGGCATACGACCATCCATCGTCGGCGTCGACCAGGATCGACGCCCGCGGGTCGCGGCGCAGGTTACGAGTCTTGGCCCGCGGCTCGGTGATCGATACCCGCACCGCCACCTCACGCGGGTCGAAGTGATAACTCACGTTCGACAGCTGGGGCCGTCCGTCACGTTTGATGGTGGCCAGCACCGCGAGGGAGTTCCCACTGATCAGTGCCAGCAACTTGTCGTCGAAGACTTGACGTCCCATGCCGAAAGCCTACGTCGCGCGCCAAGCCGGCCGGTCCCGGATCGCCTCGGTCACCGCCCGCCTGGTGGAATCGGATCATGACCCAGTTCGCGGCGTTGCTGCGCGGCGTCAACGTGGGCGGCGTCAACCTCAAGATGGCCGAGGTGGCAGCAGCGTTGACCGCCGCCGGATTCGCCAATGTGCGTACCGTCCTGGCCAGCGGAAACGTACTGCTGGAGTCGTCCTCCGGTGTGGCCACTGTGCGCAAGAAAGCCGAAGCCGCGTTGCGCGAACGGTTCGGTTATGACGCGTGGGTGCTTGCCTACGACATCGATACCGTGCGCACCATCGACGAGGCGTACCCGTTCGAACGCGAAGTCGACGGATACCAGTCCTACATCACCTTCGTCGCCGACGACGCAGTGCTCGTCGAACTCGCCGCACTCGCCGATCAAGCTGGTCCCGATGAGAAGATCAGCCGCGGTGACGGCGTCGTCTACTGGCAGGTACCCAAGGGCAGCACGCTGGACAGCACGATCGGCAAGACGATGGGCAAGCCGCGCTACAAGTCGTCGACCACCACCCGCAACCTGCGCACGGTGGCCAAAGTCCTGCGGGGAGGCGACCGTCGGTAGTGTTGGATTCGATGAGCGTTGCCAAAGACTCCGCAAGACAGCAGGTCGTCCTTAGCGGCGTTTCCGAGACCGCCCTGCTGACACTGAACGCCCGAGCCCGGGAGGCCCGCCGCGACGATCCCGTCATTGACGATCCGATGGCAATAGCCTTGGTCGATTCGATCGACTTCGACTTCACGAAGTTCGGCCCGACCGGCCAGGACATGGCGTTGCGCGCGCGTGCCTTCGATACCCAAGCCCAGTCCTATCTCGCGCAGCGTCCGTCGGCCACCGTGGTGGCGCTGGCCGAGGGCCTGCAGACCAGCTTCTGGCGCTTGGACGCAGCCATTACTGATAGCCAATTCCGTTGGCTGACAGTTGATCTGCCACCCATCATCGATGTTCGGACGCGGCTGCTGCCGTCGTCGCCGCGGGTGTCGGCCTGCGCCCAGTCCGCGCTGGACTACAGCTGGATGGATTCCATCGACCCTTCGGGCGGGGTGTTCATCACTGCCGAGGGATTGCTGATGTACCTGCAGCCCGAGCAGGCTTTGGGACTAATCGCCCAGTGCGCCAAGACATTTCCCGGCGGCCAAATGCTCTTCGACCTGCCCCCGGCGTGGTTCTCCAGAGTGAGCCGTTACGGAGGCCTGCGGACCTCGCTGCGCTACAAGGTGCCGCCGATGCCGTTCAGCCTGTCCGTCGGGCAGGCCGCAGACCTGGCGAACACGGTGCCGGGTGTGCGCGCGGTCCGCGATCTGCGGCTACCACCGGGTCGCGGCGTGGTATTGAACGCCGCGGTGTCGTTCGTCTACCGCGCACGGTTCTTCGACCAGCTGCGTCCATGTTTGACGCTGCTGGAGTTCGGCTAACCCGGGTCTCAGTCTTCGGGCACGTTGGCGAGGTAGCGCATCGCGTCGGACCTGGTCAGCCCCAGCGCTCGAGCCACATCGACGTATTCCTTGGCCGCGGCCGCCATCGCGGCGTCGGTCGGATCAAAGCGGGAGATGAAAGTGCCGAAGCGCCCACGTGTTTCGACGATCGCCGCCGACTCCAGCTCACGATAGGCGCGAGCCACGGTATTGGCGGCCACGCCGAGCTGAGTGGCGAGGTCACGTACCGTGGGGAGCCGGGTACCCGGAGGCAGCGCGCCGGCTCGGACTCCGTCAATGACCTGCGTTCTGAGCTGGTCGAACAACGGCCTGCTCGCCGTCACGTCGACCCGCAACCAATCGCGCTTCACGTACCCAGTATCTCCCAGTAGCTCCCGGCAGCTCCTAAGGCCCGGCTATGTTTGTGGGATGCGAGTGACGGTACTGAGCGGCGCGGGAATCTCCGCGGAGAGCGGCGTACCGACGTTCCGCGATGACAAGAACGGCTTGTGGGCCCGCTTCGACCCTTACGAGCTGTCCAGCACCCAAGGGTGGCTGAACAACCCAGAGCGGGTCTGGGGATGGTACCTGTGGCGCCACTACCTGGTGGCCACCGTCGAACCCAATGACGGGCACCGCGCGATCGCAGCCTGGCACGACCACGCTCAAGTCAGCGTCATCACCCAGAATGTCGACGATTTGCATGAGCGTGCGGGCAGCACCCCGGTGCACCACCTGCATGGCAGCCTTTTCGAATTCCGTTGTGCGCATTGCGGTCTGCCCTACACTGAGCCGCTGCCGCAGATGCCGGAACCGGCACTGGAGGTAGACCCGCCGACCTGCGGACGCTGCGGCGGCCTGATCCGGCCCGACATCGTGTGGTTCGGTGAGCCACTGCCCAATGCGCCATGGCAGAGTGCCGTCGAGGCGACCGAGGCCGCCGACGTGATGGTGGTAGTGGGGACCTCCGCGATCGTCTACCCGGCCGCCGGGCTACCCGATCTGGCGCTGTCCCGCGGCACGGTCGTGATCGAGGTCAATCCGGAGCCCACGCCACTGTCCGCAAGCGCGACGATCAGCATCCGCGAGAGTGCGAGCCAGGCGCTGCCGGGATTGCTGCAGCGGCTGCCCGCCCTGCTGAAGTAAGCCCGCCTCGGCGCAAAAGTCAGGGCCGGCGCGCGCGACCTAGAGCTAACTCCGATACCGGCATGGGCGACCAGATCGGCAACGTCCACTCGCGGCGGGTGGTGTCCACCTCGAATCCGGCGTCGGCGACCGCGCGCTCGGTATCGCGATGGGTGTGNCAGTTGCCGAACAGCCTCGGCCANACCGTTGCGTCGAGAAACCGCTGCCACCGGCCCCGGGCTCCTGNGCTGGCCACATGTTCGAGATAGCGCAGCTGCCCACCNGNCCGGAGAAACGAACCCAGGTGCTGCAGCACTGTGTGAGGGTCGCTCACCGAGCACAGCACCAGCGAGCACACCACCGCGTCAAACGGCTCCCCGCCGCTGAACTCCTCCACCGTCTCGCCGACCACGACAACCGGAACGGGCGCAGCGGCAGCTGCGGCACGGGCCCGGGCGGCCAGCCGCGGCTCGGGCTCCAGGGCGACCACCTGCTCGACCGACTCCGGGTAAAAGGCAAAGTTCGTCCCGATACCCGCACCGACTTCCAGCACCCGGCCCGACAAGCCGATTAGATTCTCCCGGCGAAGAGTCCGTACCGCCTTGGCTTCGTGGGTGACGACAACAGGCCAGACGTGGGCAAAGAACGGGTTGTCGACCGTGGGAACCGCGGCCTGCGTCATACCCGAGACTCCTCCGAAGGTCGATGCGCCATCACCCAGGTAACCCACTGCTCGGGCATTGCGTCCGGGCCGGCCAGGCCGGTCGCCACACGCCCACAGAAGACGGACGACAACACCCTATCTGCAAACACTTCGGCGTCGCCGAACGGCAAGTGCGGCTTGGCGATCAACATGGCCGCCACACCGTGCGCGGCGGTCCAGAGTTCCAGGGCAGCGGCGGTCGGGTCGTCGGGCTGGTAGACACCGTCGTCCATCAGCTTCTGAACGGTGGCGCGCATGTGCTTGAATGCCGAGGTTTCCAGCGCCATGTCGATGGTGCTTCCCGACCTCCACTCCCCCATCGTGGCAATCCGGTACAACTCCGGGGTTTCGGTGGCGAACCGCACGTAGGCCAGCCCTTGGGCGCGCAGCACCTCGACCGGGGACGAATGCTCGCTGGTTACCCGCCGCATTTCCTGGTCGAGCTTTTCGAAGTAGCGCGCGCATACCGCGTCCAACAGCGCATCTTTATCATCGAAATGCAGGTAGATCGACGGTGGCGTGACGCCGACGCGTTGTGCCACCGAACGGATCGAAACCGCCCTGGCGTGTGCGGTCTCCAGCAGCAGGTCGGTGGCCGCGTCCAGGATCTCGTCGCGTAGCCGATCACCGGACCCACGGGGGGCCCGGGGACGACGGAGTCCATCAATCGACACGTCAACCACGGTGCGTCGCCTGAGCCTGGATCGGCCGGCCATTGTGCTGCCCCGTCTCGGCCGGTTCGACGGACGCAAACTGCCCCTCGGCAGGTCCCCCTGACCCCTCTGTGGAGCCCTCGCTGATGCCGAACCGGTCGTGGATCCACGCCAAGGGCTTGGGCGCCCACCAATTCCAGCGGCCCAGCAGATGCATGAACGCCGGAACCAGGACCATCCGTACCAGGGTGGCATCCACCAGAACGGCAAGTGTGAGGCCAAGGCCGAACATCCGCATGAACGACACGTGCGCGGCGATCAGCGCGGCGAACGACATCGACATCACCAAAGCCGCCGCAGTGATCACCCGGCCGGTGCGGGCTACGCCTAATGCGACGCTCTCGTCGCTAGCGGCATGCGCCTCCTTCGCGCTTGGCTTTGCTGGTCGAGCGGCTCCGGAAGCCAGCCAGTACTCGCGGATCCTGGAGATCAAGAACACCTCGTAATCCATGGACAACCCGAACGCGATGCAGAACAACAGCACCGGCATGTTGGCCACCAGCGTCCCGCTCGGGGTTGTTCCCAGCGCGCCGAGATGGCCGTCCTGGAAGATCCACACCAGCGCGCCGAACGCCGCGGTCAACGAGAGCACATTGCACACCAGCGCCTTTACCGGCAGCACCACGCTGCCCGTGAGCAGGAACAGCAGCACGAAGGTGATGGCGGCCATCACCCCCAGCACCAGCGGAAGCCGGTCCGTCACAGCATCGACGCTGTCGCGGTTGACCTGGGCGACACCGGCCATCTCGACCGGTCGGCCGGCCGGGCCGGCCACCTGGTGCAACCGGTTGAGCTGGGTGTCGTTCGATTGCGAAAACAGCGGCGCGGTGCTGCTCACGGTCAGGAAGGCGCTGCCGTCGGCCAACCCGGTCGCCGCGGCGGGTGGCCCCACCCGGTTTCCGTCCACGAACGTCCCAGTCGGGTCGGTCGCCGCCGACACGTCGGGAACGCGCGACAAGTCGGCGGCATATTTGTCGAGATCCGCAGGNCTCAGGCCATGGGCATCGGGGACGGCTATGGGCACCACGGTCGCGGAATCGCGCGCGAAGCCGGTGCGCAACCTGTCACCAACCTGATGCGACGACGCCGAAGGCGGCAGCACCCGGTCGTCCGGGAAACCCCACTTCACCGAGATGAACGGAAGTCCCAGCAGCAGCAGCAGCGCGATGACAGCCAGCCCGACCGGCACCCAGCGGCGCATCACGAACTTGCTCGACCGGTACCAGAACAGCTGCTGGACCGGTTTGTGCACCGGATCGGGGCCTCCCTTTGCCCTACGCAGTGCCCGCCGCAATAGCCGGCGGACGTCCAACGCGTCGAGCCGCGGACCCAGCAGCACGATCGCGGCCGGTGTTATCACGATCGACGCAGTCGCGACGAAGGCCACCGTGGCGACACCGGCGTAGGCGAACGACTTCAGGAAGTACATCGGGAACAGCGCCGTGGCCGACATCGACAGTGCAACGGTGACCGCGGAGAACAGCACGGTGCGCCCGGATGTGGCCATGGTGCGCATCAGTGCCTGGTCTGGGTCACTGCCCTCAGCCAACTCGTCGCGATAGCGGCTGATGATCAGCAGCGTGTAATCGATGGCCAACGCCAGACCCAGGGCCGTGCTCAGGTTGAGCGCGAAGATCGACACTTCGGTGGTAAACGTGACGAGCCGCAACACCGTCATCGAACCGACGACGGCCAGTGCCCCGAGGGCCATCGGCAACCCCGCCGCCAGCAGCCCACCGAACACCCAGACCAGCACCAGGAAGCTCAGCGGGATCGCGATCATCTCCATCAACAAGAGGTCCTCTTGGTTCTGCTTGTTGATCTGGGCGTATTGCATCGCCGCGCCACCGGCGGCAACGGTGACGCCGTCACGGTCGTGCACGAAATCGTCGGACAAGGTTTGGGCGTTTTTCTGCGCGTCGTTTTCGCCGCCCTTGAGATTGATCACAATCAACCCCGACTTGCCATCGGTGCTAACCAGATCCGCGGCGGCCTGCGGGGGTGCGGTCCAGGCCGAGGACACGTTGTATACCAACGGCGACCGTTGCAACTGGTCGACCAGATCGGTGCCCACCCTGCGGGCCTGTTCGCTGTTGGTGCCGTCAGGTGCTGTCACCAAAATCAGCATCTGCTGACCGCTCTGCCCGAACTTGTCGCCCAACACCGCGATGGCCCGCGCCGACTCCGAGTTCGGATCTTGGAAACCCCCGGGTGACAGGCTCTTGGCGACCGGGATGCCGAAGACCGCGGCTGCGATGAAGACCAAGACCCCAACCGCGGTGATTCGTCGCGGCGCCGCGATGGCCATTCGGGCGATCCTCTGCAGCATGTTTCGAGTCCTTCCGCCGCCGGTGCCGGTTCAGCCGGCCGCACCATATCCGCGGTAACTTATCAACGGTAAGTAACAGGTGTTGAATACCTTTCCACTAGGCACGGCGCAGCAACCCGAATCGTTCAACGCAGTTTCAAACTGCCGCGAAGATAAGAGTCCGGCCAGAAAAACGGGCTGGAAGTAAGCTGCTCATGGGCCCAATCCCGCGCTCGACGTGCCGCAACCTACCCGCGAGTAAATTGCCACCATTTTGCGAATCGGGGCTCACCGATTCCTTAATGCTGGCTCGTAGGCTCATAGCCATGTGGATCGACGACTCGAGTGCCGACGTCATCAAGGCTGACTTCGAAGCTCTCTACCATGGCGACGTACTGGTGGAAGGCGAGACCTCGGAGCAGTTCGAAGACTGGCACCCGCTCCAGACAGCAAGCTGAGGTAGAAACATGAGCATGCTTGCCCGGCTACTTATGGCCGAACCCGCAGTCAGCCGATGGTTCCGTCGATAGTCTCTTCTGAGTTTCCAGATGCCGGCCCCCCGCATTGCGGGGGGCTTTCGTTTATCCAGCGCCGGTCAGCGTGGCGCCATGCGGATGGCGCCGTCCAGACGGATGACCTCGCCGTTGAGCATCGGATTTTCGATGATGTGCACCGCGAGTGCCCCATACTCGTCCGGATTTCCCAGCCGCGACGGATGCGGTACCTGCTTGCCCAGTGACTCCCTGGCCGGTTCTGGCAGACCGGCCAATAGCGGGGTGTCGAACAGACCCGGGGCGATGGTCACTACCCGGATAGCCTTGCCGGCCAGGTCGCGGGCAATCGGCAGGGTCATGCCGACCACGCCGCCCTTGGACGCGGAGTAGGCGGCCTGTCCGATCTGGCCGTCGAAGGCCGCGACCGAGGCGGTGTTGATGATGACGCCACGCTCTTCTCCGATCGGCTCGGTCTCAGCGATCCGCGCGGCGGCCAGCCGCAGCACGTTGAAGGTGCCGACCAGGTTGATCTCCACGATCTTGCGGAACGCATCCAGCGGGAAGACGCCGTCGCGGCTGAGCACCCGGATCGCGTTGCCGGTGCCGGCGCAGTTGACCACGATGCGCAGCGTGCCCAGCGTCTCGGCCGTGTCCAGCGCGCTGGCGACAGCTGCCTCATCGGTGACATCGGTCTGCGCGAAACGCGCGCGATCGCCCAGCTCGCGGACCGCATCTTCGCCTCTGAGGTCCAGCACGACCACCTGCGCCCCGGCGTCGAGCAGTCGCTTGGTGGTGGCCAGGCCCAGCCCTGACGCACCCCCGGTGACAACGGCTACGGCGTCCTTGATCTCCATAAGAGTCCTTCCCTATCGTCCAGCGATCGGGGACTATACCCAGTCGCTGAGTATCGCTTCGATGTCAGTCACCGGCGGTGCCGCCGGGCGCGGAGTGTCAGGCACGGTCCGTGAGAACCGCGGAGCCGGCAACGGCTGCAAACCACCATTCACTTCGTAGAAGGTGTTCCGCTCAGTGATGTGCGGCTCGGTATGCACCTCACCGAAGGCGAGCACCGGCGTCACGCAGGCGTCGGAATCGGCGAACACCTTGGTCCAGTGGTCGCGGTCGTGGCCGGCGAACGCAGCTGTCAGCCGGGCCCGCAGTTCGGGCCATTGCGCGGGGTCGTTCTGCGGCGGCAGGTCGGTGGCGTCCAGGCCGAGTCCGGCCAACATTGCCGCGTAGAACTGCGGCTCAATGGCGCCGACCGCGACGTAGCGGCCGTCGGCACACTCGTAGGTGTCGTAGTAGGGCGCGCCGCCGTCGAGCATGTTTGTGCCACGCTCGTCGGTCCACATACCGGATGCGCGCATCTGCCACATCATCTGGATCAACACGCTCGAGCCGTCGACCATCGCGGCGTCTACGACTTGCCCCTTGCCAGAGCTCTGCCGCTCCCATAGCGCGGCCAGGATGCCGACCAGCAAGAACATCGAGCCGCCGCCGAAATCACCGACCAGATTCAGCGGCGGGACTGGCCGCTCATCGGCCCGGCCGATGGCGTGCAGGATCCCGTTCAGCGAGATGTAGTTGATGTCATGACCCGCTTGCTGGCTGCGCGGGCCGGTTTGTCCCCAGCCGGTCATCCGGGCATAAATCAGCCGGTCGTTGACTTTGGCGCAATGCTCGGGGCCAAGGCCAAGCCGCTCGGTGACACCGGGGCGGTAGCCCTCGACCAATACGTCGGCTTTGGCGACGAGCTTGAGCACGAGTTCGCGCCCCTCGTCGGACTTGAGATCGGCGGTCACGATGCGCCTGTTGCGCATCATGGCGTCTTTAACAACACCTCCGCCGACACCGCCCCCGCCAGAGGACGGGCGATCGATGCGCACCACGTCGGCACCCAGATCCCCCAGGATCATCGCGGCATGTGGGCCCGGCCCGATGCCGGCCAGTTCGACAACACGTAGTCCGCTTAGGGGCCCGCTCAGAGCTCCGTTCGACAGAGCCGCCATTGATTTACCGACCTTTCGTCCGCTCTGACGTTCTCGACCCGTTTTCGGGTCGAACAACCGGCTTGTCGCATCTTCGCAGCCGCTCTCTGCGGCCGCGCACTCCGGTCACTTCCCCGGTCACTTAGGGTGAGCTCATGGCGGAATCCGCGATCCACACACTCACGCCAGTCGAAGGCCTCGCCGTGACGTTGTCCGACGGTGTGCTGTCGGTGACCATCGACCGTCCTGACAGCCTCAACTCGGTGAACACGCCGGTGCTGGGCGGGATCGCCGACGCGTTCGAGCGCGCCGCCACCGATCCGGAGGTCAAGGTGGTCCGCCTGCACGGCACCGGCCGCGGCTTCTGCTCGGGAGCCGGGATGGGCGCCGAGGACGCGGGCAGCGGTGGCCTGGGCGCCGAGATCATCGCGGAGGCCAACCGCGCTATTCGGGCCATCACCGCGCTGCCCCGCCCGGTCGTTGCTGTCGTTCATGGACCGGCAGCGGGTGTCGGCGTTTCCCTGGCCCTGGCATGCGACCTCGTATTAGCTTCTGAGAAAGCGTTTTTCATGCTCGCGTTCACTAAGGTCGGGTTGATGCCCGACGGCGGTGCGTCGGCGTTGATCGCCGCGGCGGTCGGCCGGATCCGCGCGCTGCGAATGGCGCTGCTGGCTGAGCGGCTGCCGGCCGCTGACGCGCTGTCCTGGGGGTTGGTCACCGCGGTCTATCCGGCCGAAGAATTCGACGCCGAGGTCGACAAGGTGGTCGCGAAGCTGCTGGCGGGCCCGGTAGTGGCATACGCCAAGACCAAGGACGCGATCAACGCCGCCACTCTGACCGAGCTGGATCCCGCGCTGGAGCGTGAGTTCCGGGGACAGTCGCTGCTGCTGCGATCACACGACTTCATCGAGGGCGCAACAGCATTCCAGCAGCGCCGCACCCCTAACTTCACTGACCGCTGAGGTTGCCTGGCGGGCAATACTTTCCTCTGTCAGATCCGAATGACTGACAAAGTAAGGGGAAATCGATGCCCGCCGGACAGGTTCGCTGCCTGGTGACCGGGGCCACCGGCTACATCGGCGCCCGGCTGCTGCCGCGACTGCTGGATGAAGGTCACCGAGTTCGCGCATTGGCCCGCGACCCGCGCAAGTTGGCAGACGTGCCGTGGCGGGAGCAGGCCGAGGTGGCGCGTGGTGACATGGGTGATCTCGATTCGCTGATCGCGGCGTTCGACGGCATGGATGTCGTCTACTACCTGGTCCATTCGATGGGCACATCGAAGAATTTCACCGCCGAGGAAGACCGCGCCGTCCGCAACGTCGTGGCGGCCGCTCGCCGCACCGGGGTCCGGCGAGTGGTGTATCTCAGTGGGCTGCATCCGGAAAACACCAAGCTCTCGCCCCATCTCGAGTCGCGCAAGGCGGTGGGCGAGGCCCTCATCGACTCGGGGATCGAGGCGGTGGTGCTGCAGGCCGGAGTGGTGATCGGGTCGGGGTCAGCCTCATTTGAAATGATCCGGCACCTCACCGATCGGTTGCCGCTGATGACCACGCCCAAGTGGGTGCACAACAGAATTCAGCCCATCTCGATACGCGACGTGCTGCACTACCTGGTCGCCGCGGCAACGGCACCCGTGGCCTCATCGCGAACCTGGGATATCGGTGGCCCCGATGTATTGGAGTACGGCGACATGATGCGGATCTACGCCGAGGTGGCGGGTTTGGGCAGGCGTTACCTGATCGTGCTGCCATTCCTGACGCCGACGATCGCCAGCTTGTGGGTCGGGACCGTGACACCGATTCCCCCGGGATTGGCGCGGCCGCTGACCGAATCGCTGGAATGCGACGCGGTGATGCGTAATTCCGATGTCGACACGATCATCGAGCCGCCGCCGCGCGGGCTGACCGGCTACCGGCGCGCTGTCGCGCTGGCACTCAACCGCGCGACGCGGGGCCTACCCGATCCAACATGGGCCTCGCTGCGATCGGAGCCGGCCGAGCCGCTGCCCTGCGACCCGGACTGGGCGGGCGAGACTGTCTACACCAACGTGCGGACCGCCGTGACCGTTGCAGAACCTGCCGACGTGTGGAAAGCGGCCGAGGATGCTGGCAACGGCAGCCGGTGGTGGCGACGCCGCTGGGTCACCCGGTGGAGCGTGGCGGAGCGCCAGCCCGGCGCCACGCTGCTGCTGCGCGCCCAGATGCGCTCACCGGGACAGGCGTGGCTAGAAATCACGGTTGCACCGCAAGACGGTGGTGGTAGCAGGTACACGCAACGGGCGATCTTTTTCCCGAGCGGCATGCTGGGCCGGTTGTACTGGTTTGCGGCGCGGCCCATGCGCACCGTCGCGCTGCGCGCGTTAACTCGGGACATTGCCCGCCGAGCTGCCGCGTCGGCCCGATAACAGCATCGGGTCGCAACGCAGAGCAGTCAAACCCCGAACAACGGGGGCAGCACGAGCACCATGATCAGGCCCCACACGAAGTGAGTCAGCACCGGTGCCAGCACCCCGCCGCTGGCGCGTCGCTCCAACGCACAAACCGTCCCGAGGATGATCGCGGCGAATCCGAGCATCGGGTTCCCGCTGGCCATGCTCGCGCACGCGTACAAGATGGTCGAAACAACCACCGGGTGGTGCCGGCCCAGCGCGGTATACAGCGCGCCGCGGAAGAAAATCTCCTCGCCCATTCCGTTGACCACGGTAATCACCACTACCAGCAGAAACGACCCCTGATGAGCGAATTGCAGCACCCGGGCGATCAGGGCTGAGATGGCCGGAATCTCCCTGGCGATCAGTCCGCCCAGCACGAAGATTCCGCCGACCAGCAGGCCGATGATCGTGCCAGAGATGACCGGGCGCTGGTTGCGCCCGCGCCAGCAGATGCCGCCTAGATGCAGCGGCCCTGAGATGAACGCACCGGCGGTCCACACCGCCGCCAGCGCCAGGGTCAGCCAATAGAAGCTTGACTCGCCTGGCGCGCGCCGCAACGAAAAGCCCAGCACCGTGGCGCCTATCACCAGCGTGATTGCGACGACGACGCGTCGGCGTCGCACGACGCCGGGCGATTCATTCTGGGGCACAGCGACATTGGTGATTGCACGGCGTAGTTCGGAGCGCACGCTGGTGTGGTACGGAGTGGGGGCCTGGTTCATGCCGAATGAACCTTCGGGTTCAGAGCGACCAGGATGTCGAGGCCGGTTCGCAGCGCTCCGGCCAGCGGGCCGGGGACGAGATTCACCAGCCTCAGAGTGGGTCGCGCGATGGGCGGCGTGATCGCCCGGGCGAGCCGCCGGATGCGCAGCGCGTCACCGCCGGCCCATGCGGGATCGGTATCGGCGAGTTGATGGGGATCGGCCAGGGCATTGACCGGCTGGGGCGGACGGTTCGACTGGCCCGCCAATGCCAGGGCAATGGCATCTTCGACGCCGAGCAGACCGCCGGGCGGGTCGGGCACCCGACTTCGCAGGCCGCTGACGGATGCCACCATCGGGTGGTCCAGCGACTCGACCAGGTCTCCCGCCAATCCGGGGGGTACTGGCAGTGCGACCGCCGCGATCAGTGATGCCAGCGCGGTGTCGACTCTGCCGACCGGTAGAGCGGCGTGCCACCTGCCGGAGATGCGCGCATATGTCTTGAGCAGGTCGCGGTAGGACGTGGTGTCCGGGCCAGAAATGTCATAGGCGCCCGCGGGTATCCGGTCAGCGTCTGCCGCGGCGACGAGATAGTGCAGCACATCGCGGATGGAGATCGGGTCGATCGCGTTATCCATCCAGTTCGGTATCGGGATGAGTGGAAACCGGTCGCCGACGTACCTCATCATCTCGAACGAGGTCGAGCCGGCGCCGATGATCATCGCCGCGCCCAGCCACACCAGTTCCGGGCCGCCCTCGACTGTCAGGGCTTGGGCCACCTCGGCCCGGCTGGCCAGGTGCTCGGACAGTGTCTCGTCGTTGGGCACGAAACCGCCCAGGTAGACGATGCGCCGCACACCGGATTCTTTGGCAGCGGCTGCCACGTTGGCGGCTGCGGCGTAGTCAGCGTCGCGGAAGTCCGGTTGACCGATCGCATGCACCAGGTAAAACATCACGTCGACCGGGCCCGCGCCATCCTTGGAATCGGCAAACGCCGCCTGCGCCGACACGGGATCGGAGGCGTCGAGCGTGACCGGCGTCACGTCGTCGAACCAGCCGAAACGCTTGAGACGGGCCGGGTTTCGGCTGGTGACTGCCACCTCGTGGTTATCCGCCAACAATGCCGGCACCAGGCGCGATCCCACATAGCCGGTGGCACCGGTTACCAGAATCCGCACAGATCCAACCTACCGGCGACGCCGCGGGCACCGAAACCACCTGAGGTTGGAGGTATCACAGTCGAGGCTGTGACCGCGCACACATGGCCGCAACTGTAATGTGCGCTGGTCAAAGGATTTACCGATGAGCTTTGAACCGATCCACCTACGGCACCGTAACCTGGTACATGGATAACATCACAGGGGGCGACTTCGGAAGCCTCGGTTTGAAAACACCCACCGCCAACGCAGATCCGTCAGTCGCAGCAGTCGCAGTGAAGTTCCCGCAAAACTATTACAGCCAGGACGAGCTCGTCGGCGCGCTGACCGACTTCGCCGGCCCGGAGTTTCGGCGGTTCGCTCTCAGCAGTGGTGTTGAGTCCCGCCACACTGCATTGCCGCTGTCTCGCTACAAGCAGCTGACGGGTTTCACCGAAGCGAACGAGGCCTTCGTCGAGGTCGCCCTCGACCTGGCTGAGCAGGCGTTTCTCGCGGCGCTTGACGAGGCAAAGGTCAAGCCGTCGGAGGTCGACATCGTCTTTTCGACGACGGTTACCGGGCTTGCGGTACCGACACTGGAGGCGCGGCTGGCGGCACGGGTCGGCCTGCGCCAGGACGTCAAACGCGTCCCGCTGTTTGGCCTGGGCTGTGTCGCCGGCGTGGCCGGGACGGCGCGCATGCATGACTACCTGCGTGCGTTTCCCGATCACGTGGCCGCCCTGCTGGCGGTCGAGCTGTGCTCGTTGACCATTCAGCGCNAAGACAATTCGGTGGCCAATCTGGTCGCTAGCAGCCTGTTCGGGGACGGCGCCGGCGCTGTCATCGCGAAGGGCGCCAACCGCGCTGCTGAAGATNCTCGAGGACGCACCGGTCCTAGGGTGCTGGCCACCCGGAGCCGGATCTACCCCGACACNGAAGAAGTCATGGGCTGGAAGATCGGCACTGACGGCTTCCGGATCGTCTTGTCGGCCGACGTCGCGACCGTCACCGAGAAATACCTGGGCGAAGATGTCCGCCAGTTCCTCGCTGACCATGGACTGACCCCGCAGGACATCTCGGCCTGGGTCTGCCATCCCGGCGGCCCGCGGGTGATCGAGGCGGTTGAGAATATCTTGGACCTGCCTGCAGACGCCCTTGATCACACGCGAAACTCATTGCGTATCAACGGCAATTTGTCTTCGGTGTCGGTGCTGGATGTGCTTCGGGCCAACTTGGCCGATCCGCCACCGGCGGGTTCGATTGGGCTGATGATCGCGATGGGCCCGGCTTTCTGCTCCGAGCTAGTACTGCTGGCCTGGTAGAGCTTGTCGAGAGATAGTGGATAGATGTATTACGTGCTGATCCTGGCGATCGGGATCGAACGCCTGGTGGAACTGGTGGTGTCCAACCGAAACGCGCAATGGTCTTTTGCGCAGGGCGGCAAGGAGTTTGGTCGCCCGCACTACGTCGTGATGGTCGCCATCCACGCCGCACTGCTAATCGGTTGCATCGTCGAACCGTGGGCACTGCACCGCCCGTTCATCCCCTGGCTCGGCTGGCCGATGCTGGCCGTAGTTGCGCTGAGCCAGGGGCTGCGCTGGTGGTGTATCACGTCGCTGGGCCACCGGTGGAATACTCGCGTGATCGTGTTGCCGGAGGCGCCCCTGGTGCAGCGGGGGCCCTACCGGTGGCTACACCACCCGAACTACGTTGCCGTGGTGGCCGAGGGGTTCGCGCTCCCGCTGGTACACACCGCGTGGCTGACCGCCGCTAGTTTCACGGTCGCCAACGCGATCCTGCTCAGTGTGCGCATCCGGGTAGAGAACTCCGTATTGGGTTACACGTGACGAAGGGTTACACGTGACGAACTACGACACCGACCTGCTGATCGTCGGCGGCGGTCCCGGAGGACTCGCCACCGCGTTACAGGCGCGCCGGCACGGACTTTCGGTAATCGTGGCCGAGCCGCGAGAAGACCCCATCGATAAGGCGTGCGGCGAGGGGCTGATGCCCGGCGGGCTTGCCGAATTGACGTCGCTGGGTGTCGACCCGGCCGGCATGCCGTTCCGCGGGATCGCCTATGTGAGTGAACATCGTCGGGCCGAGGGGCTGTTTCGCGGCGGACCGGGCCGGGGGGTGCGACGCACCACATTGCATGCAGCGCTGGCGGCGCGGGCCAAAGAGCAAGACACCGAATGGATCCGGACGAAGGTGACAAACGTCCAGCAGGACGCACATGGAGTGACGGCCGCCGGCGTTCGCGCGAAGTGGTTGGTAGGAGCCGACGGACTGCATTCGGCGGTCCGGCGCGCGGTAGGAATCAAAGCCACGGCCGGGACGCCACGGCGCTATGGCGTGCGTTGGCACTTCAAGGTGCCGGCGTGGTCGGAGTTCGTCGAAGTGTATTGGTCCCGTTGGGGTGAGGCGTACGTGACGCCGGTGGAACCGGATCTGGTCGGCGTGGCGATCCTGTCTCGCGGACAGCCCGACCTTGAATGGTTCCCGCGGCTGGCCCGACAACTCGAGGGCGCCAGCCGCGGGCAGGCGCGCGGCTGCGGCCCGCTGCGCCAGGTGGTCTCCCGCCGAGTCGCGGGACGGGTGCTGTTGGTGGGTGACGCCGCGGGGTACGAAGACGCACTGACCGGCGAAGGTGTCAGCCTCGCCGTTAAACAAGCCGGTGCGGTCATCAACGCCATCGTCGACGACGCACCGGAGTCATATGAGGCTTCGTGGCACCGGGTTACCCGCAACTACCGGCTGCTTACCCGCGCGCTGGTGTTGGCCAGCGCACCACGCGCGACGCGCCGTGCCATCGTGCCGGGGTGCGAATTGCTGCCCGCAGCGTTCCGGTTCGGGGTCAACATCCTGGCCCACTGAAGTACGGGCGTCAGGCCCTTCAGCGGGCCTTCCAGACCGGCTCCCGCTTCTCGGCGAACGCCATCGGTCCCTCCGTGGCGTCCTCGGATCTGATCAGGGATCGCATCTCGCGCAGGGTGCGGTCCCAGCCCGCTTCCTCGGCGGTGATGACACCGTCGTCGACCCCGTAGGCGATGCGCTTGCTGGCCTGCACCGACAGCGGTGCGTTCGCGGTCACCCGCGCGGCCAGCGCCAGGGCTGCATCCAGCACCGAGCCTTCCTTCACGACCTGGTTGACCAGGCCCCATTCCAAAGCGTCGGATGCGGTGAGCGGCTCCCCGGTCAACAGCATTTCCATCGCCACTTTGCGGGGCAGCTGGTTCACGATCCGGAATACTCCGCCGGCAGCGGCGATCAGTCCGCGTTTGACCTCCGGCAGCCCGAACTTGGCGCGCTCGTCGGCCACCACCAGGTCGCTGGCCAGCGCCAGCTCGGTGCCGCCGCCCAGTGCGGCGCCGTTGACCGCGGCGATCGTGGGCTTGTCGATGAAGTGGTGCACGTAACCGGCGAAGCCCCACTCACCATGATGGGGGTGGTACAGGTTCTCCCGGCGCGCGATCGCCTTGAGGTCGGCCCCAGCGCAAAACGACTTGTCGCCGGCACCGGTGATCACCACGGCCCGCACGTCGGGGTCGTGCTGCGCGTCTTCCAGCGCGTCCCCGACGCCGATGCTGACAGCGCTGTTGACCGCATTGCGGGCGTCCGGCCGGTTGATCGTGATGACCAAGACGTTGCCGGAGCGGTCGACCAACACCGCGGGCTGGGCGGAGTCGTCCGTCACAGCAACTCCACGATGGTCGCGTTAGCCTGGCCACCACCCTCGCACATCGTCTGTAAGCCGTAGCGAATTCCCTTGTCCCGCATGTGGTATAGCAGCGTGGTCATTATCCGCGCTCCCGAGCCGCCCAGCGGGTGGCCGAGCGCGATCGCCCCGCCGTTGGGATTGAGTTTCTTCTCGTCGGCGCCGATGTCTTTCAGCCAAGCCAGCGGAACCGGGGCGAAGGCCTCGTTGACCTCGTATGCCCCGATCTCGCCAATGCTCAGCCCGGAGCGCTTCAGCACCTTCTGGGTCGCCGGGATGGGCGCGGTAAGCATGATCACCGGGTTGGCGCCGGCCAGTGTCGCGGTGTGCACCCTGGCGATCGGCTTCAGCTTCAGCTCCGCTGCCTTCTCGGCGGACATGAACAGCAAGGCGGCCGAACCGTCGGAGATCTGGGAGGAGTTGCCGGCGTGGATCACACCGTCTTCCTTGAATGCCGGCTTCAGCGAAGCCATCTTTTCCATCGGGGTGCCGCGGCGGATCCCTTCGTCTTTAAGGACTACCGTTTTTTCGTTGCCGTCGGCCACGTTGATGCCCACAATCTGATCATCGAAAGCGCCGGAATCCTGTGCTGCCGCTGCCTTTTCATGTGATCCAAGGGAGAACTCGTCTAGCGCGATGCGGTCCAGGCCCCACTGCTCGGCGATCATCTCCGCACCGATGCCCTGATTGGGGATCACGCCCTCGTAGCGGTCTATGTAGGCCTGCGGATAAGGCCGCCCGCCATTGGCCAGCGAGGCTCCCATGGGAGTCCGTGACATCGACTCCACACCGCCGGCGACGACGACGTCGTAGTGCCCGGCCACCACGCCGGCCGCGGCGAAATGTATGGACTGCTGGCTCGACCCGCACTGGCGGTCGACGGTCACGCCCGGAACGGTCTCCGGCCAGCCGGCCGTCAGTAGCGCGGTGCGGCCGATGTCGAGAGCTTGTTCACCGGCCTGCATGACGCAGCCCCAGATGACGTCGTCGACAATTTCAGGGTCGATGCCGGCCTTCTCGACCAGTCCGTTGAGCACCTGTGCGGATAGCTCCGCCGGGTGTACCCCGGACAGCCCGCCGTTGCGCTTGCCGATCGGTGAGCGCACTGCCTCGACGATGACGGCTTCAGCCATGGGTCTGCTCCTTTGACGCTTTGTGGACTAGTGACACTTGTGGACTAACGGACTGCTCTGCAGACGATTGTCAACTACGGGGTTGGCGGTCGGGGGGTGGGGTGGCTGTGAGGTCGCTTCGGCGAGCGTGAGTCAGCACGAAGAGGTTCCGACATTTCCGGCGCTATCGCCGGGTAACGACGTACATGGCCTGGCCGGGGATACGCAGGATCGGGATCCGGCCGGGCGCGCCGAAGCCGGCCTCGGGCAGCCAGCCGTGCAGCTCGGCGGGCGTGTGTACCTGCGCGCCGGAGCTGAGGTAGACGAACAGTCCCAGGTAATTCGCTTGGGCCGACGCCCGGCGCACGGGGTCGGCGAACGCGTCCATCACGGCCAGCGACCCGCCGGGTGCGAGCGCGTCGTGAATCCGGCGCAGCAGCCCGACGATCTGCTCCGGCTGCAGCTGATGCACCAGGTTGAAGCAGAGCACGCCGTCGTAGCCGCGGCCCAGGTCCGCGGTGACCGCGTCGCCCTCGCGGTGCCGGACCCGGTCCGACATCCCGGCCGCGGCGATGATCTCGCGGCCGATGATCGCGCTGCCCGGCAGGTCGAGCACCGTCGCCGACCTCCTGCACCGACCAGCACCACCGCGATGACCGATAATGGCCAATAAACTGCGGCCCACAACGCGGCTCAGCACCCGATACCCCGATACTCCCAGACAGGTCCGACAACTAGCCCCCAGCCCGTACCGGCCAACAAAACCGCCAGCTGTTCCCTACCCGGCGGGATACCCCACCGACTTGACCTCGGTGTACTGGTCGAACCCGGCGACTCCGTTCTGGCGGCCCACCCCGCTGGCCTTATAGCCGCCGAACGGTGTGTCAGCGCCGTACGGAGCGCCACCGTTGACACCGATGAAGCCGGCCCGCAGCCGCCGCGCCACCGCCAGCGAATGTTCCAGGGAACCCGACATGACGTTGCCGGCCAATCCGTACGGGCTGTCGTTGGCGATCCGGATCGCGTCCTCCTCGTCGTCGAAGGGGATGACGGCCAGCACCGGGCCGAAGATCTCCTCCTGGGCGATCGTCATGGAGTTGTCGACATCGGTGAAAAGCGTTGGCCTGACAAAGAACCCCTTGTCGAAGCCGGTGGGCGCATCCGGCCCGCCGACCAGGGCGGTGGCACCCTCTTCGACGCCCTTTTTGATGTACCCCTGCACGCGCTGGCGCTGTTTGTCCGAGATCACCGGACCGCACAGGGTTCCGGCGTCCTGGGGGTCTCCGGGCATGACGTTCTCGTAGATGCTCTTGAGGATCGCCACACCCTCCTCATAACGAGACCGCGGCAGCAGCATCCGAGTCGGGTTAGCGCAACCCTGCCCGGCGTGCATACACGGCGCGATGCCGATCGCACACGCCAACCCGAAATCGGCGTCTTCCAGAACGATGGTGGCCGACTTGCCGCCGAGCTCCAGGAACAGCCGCTTCATGGTCTGCGCGCCTTTTTCCATGATCCGCCTACCGACCACGGTCGAGCCGGTGAACGAGATCAGGTCGACCTTGGGCGACAACGTGAGCTCCTCGCCCACAAAGTGATCCGATGCGGTGACGACGCTGACGACGCCCGCGGGGATGTCGGTTTTCTCGGCGATCAACCTGCCGATGCGGGTCGCATTGAATGGGGTATTAGGCGCCGGTTTGAGCACGACGGTATTGCCGGTGGCCAGTGCCTGGCCGAGCTTGTTGATGGTGACCTCGAACGGGAAGTTCCACGGCACGATCGCACCGACCACACCCACCGGTTCCCGCCAAACCTTGCGGGTGGTCAACGTACCGGTGAGGCTGATCACCGTGTCGCCCAGGTCCGTCTCCCAGGGGTACTCGTCGATCAGCTTGGCGGGGTACCGCAGCCCGTCGGCCAACGGCGCATCCAGCTGCGGCCCGTAGGTGATGGCCCGGGGAGCGCCGACTTCGAGGATGAGCTCTTCGCGCAGCTCTTCGCGCTCGGCGTCTATCGCCTCGTGCAGCTGCAACAGGCAGCGCTGGCGTAACGCGCGGTTGGTCGACCAGTCGGTCTCGTCGAAGGCCCGCCGGGCGGCGTCGATGGCCCGGTGCATATCCTCTTTCGACGCGTCGGCGACCTCTCCCAGCGGCTCCTCGGTTGCCGGGTTGATGTTGGTGAAGGTGCCGGCCTGGCCGTCGACGAGCTTGCCGTCGATCATCATCTTCGGCTCGAACCGGACCTTTACAGTGTCAGCCATATCTGTCGCTCTCTTTATCGATGAGGCGCTGCGCGGAGCGCCGGGACGTGGGGATGCCCATCGCAAACAGGTCACCCTGTGGAAAGCCTTACCGGAAAGCAGCCGATTGGCAACAAGCAACATGCGCGAGCCCGTGCGAAATGCCCGATTGGGCGCGCCAGCCGCATCGCGGCACAGCCCGGCCGATCGATTTTGGCGTGGCGCCTGGCGTACGGCGCGGATGCAGTCGCGGTAGTCCGACGTCCCCGCATCGGTCATGATGTCGGCGCCGCAGGTCCCCGTGGCCAAAACGGTGACCCAGAGTCCGAACGGCACCGTGTTGACCAAATATCTGCTCCAACGTAAAGTCCGGCTTGGCCAGAGGCAATCGCGCCAGGATCGTCAAGGGGTCGACTAAGAAAAGTGGATTTCTCATACCCGGCGGAGGTGGAACATTTCCGCGCCGAGTTGCGCGACTGGCTGTCCGCGAACCTGACCGATGAGCTGGTGGTCGCCCGCCGGCCCTCCGGTCGCGACGACGCGGTATTCGAGACGCTGCGCGTGTGGAACCGCACCATGGCCGACGCCGGATGGGCGGCTGTCTCCTGGCCCCGAGAGTACGGCGGGCGTGGAGCGACAGTGCTCGAGCAGCTCGTCTACACCGAGGAAACCACACGTGCTCGGGCGCCATTGCCGCTCAACGTCATCGGCATGAACAACATCGCTCCAGCCATCATGCAATACGGCACCGAAGACCAGAAGACAACGCTGCTCCCCCGCATGATGCGCGCGGACGACATCTGGTGCCAGGGAATGTCAGAGCCCGAAGCCGGATCCGATCTCGCCGCGCTGCGCACCCGGGCGGTGCGCAGGTCCGGTTCGCAAGGCGACGACTTTGTCGTCAACGGACAGAAGATCTGGACCTCCCTAGGACATCGGGCGCAGTGGTGCCAGCTGTATGTGCGCACCGACCCGGAGGCCCCGAAGCACAAAGGGATCTCCTGCCTGATTCTCGATATGAAGCTGCCCGGCATCGAGGTCCGTCCACTCGTCACGCTCAACGGTGACACCGATTTCGCCGAAGTGTTCTTTCACGACGTGCGGGTGCCGGCTGATGCTTTNCTCGGAGCGCTNAATGCGGGCTGGCAGGTTGCCACCACCACGCTTAGCCACGAACGCGCCGGAGCNGCGCGGCTGTACGCCGAGATGCAGGTGCGGCTGGAAGAACTGGTGGACGACTTTGCCGCGGCCGACGGCGGCGCCGCGCTCGACGACCCCGTGACACTGTGGCGCCTCGGCGAAATCGCGGTCCGCATCAAATATCTCGAAGTGCTCTGTCAGCGGTCGATTTCGGCGACACTGCATGGCGGCGACGCCCTTGGGTCGGCCAGTCTCGCCAAGACCGTATGGGGTGAGATCGGACAAGACCTGGCTGCCCTGGCCTTCGACGTGCTCGGCACCGGCGGGACGAACGTCCCGTGGGCGGACTATCGTCTGACATCGCGCTCGCTGACCATCGCAGGCGGCACAACTCAGATCAACAAGAACATCACCGCGCAGCGGGTACTCGGGTTGCCACGCCGATGAATCTCGAACTCACCGACGAGCAAGTGGCGCTGCGCGACACCACACGGCGCTTTCTTGCTGAGAAGGCAGCGATTTCGGGCCACGTGCGCCAGTTGCTCGACGATCCGACCGGCACCACCGAGGCGGTCTGGCGCGGTCTTGCCGACCTCGGGGCAACCGGGCTGTTGGTGCCGCAGGAATACGGCGGCGCCGGTATGACGATGGTCGAGGCCGGCGTCGTCGCCGAAGAACTCGGCGCTGCTCTGCATCCGGGGCCATGGTTGTCGAGCGCAGTCGCCGCGCCGCGCGCACTGACCCGGCTCGGCGCTAACAACACTGCGGCCAAGCTTTTGGCCGGGATCGCCGACGGCACCACGATCGCGACCGTTGGCTTCCTGGATTTCAAGGACAACTCGGTCGGTGCGGTCAGACAAGGTGACGACATCGTGCTGCGGGGCACGATCGCCGCCGTGCCCGACGCCGCGGTCGCCGACACCCTGCTGGTACTCGCCGAGGACTCCCGAGGCACAGGGCTTTTCGCTGTAAGCACCGACTCCTCCAGGATTTCGACGACACCCGAGCGCGGTATCGACCAAACCCGCAAGCAGTTTGGCGTCACGCTCGACAACGCCACCGCATATCAGCTGGCGGCGCCGTCACCAGACGCTATTGCAGCAGTGGTCGACGACGTGCTTATCGCCACGGCCGCCGACGCGCTGGGAGCCGCCCAGGCTGTCATGAACATGGCCGTCGAATACGCAAAGGTACGAAAGCAATTCGATCAGGTCATCGGTTCGTTCCAAGCTGTCCAGCATCTCTGCGTTGACATGTACGAGACCGTCGAACTGGCTCGCAGCGGGGTCATCCATGCGCTGTGGGCCGCCGACAACGCCGATGCCGACGAGCGGCACCTGTCTGCTTTGCGGGCAAAGGCGTTCGCCGGACGGTTGGCCACCGTAGGCGACACCGCGATCCAGGTATTCGGCGGCATCGGCTATACGTGGGAGCACGACGCTCACCTGTACCTCAAACGTCTGCTGAGCTGGAGCGCATTTCTCGGCGGACCGGATCACTATCTCACCGAACTGGGTGCGCTCCTTGCGAAATCGCTTCCGCATCCAGGGTCTTCGCTCCCTGACGGCACGGCTTAGCGGCACAAAGTCGGCCTTGCACACCCGCTGGCCGTTCGGCGATCTGTCGACGAGGTGGTTGCGGTGGACCCTGGGACGGCAGTCGACTCTAGACTGGGCTCTAGAATGGGTTCTGCCGCCGCTGTTAGCAGCGCATTTGAGCGGGTTTCCCGCTAGCCGGTCTGGTAGCCTTCAACAAAGATTTGGTTCGGCGGGAGGACGAATGCGTACGGTTAAGCCGCAGTCCTCTGGATATCCGCACCGCTAGCCATGGCCAAAGCCGATGCATTGGCTAAGGGCAGGCGGACGGCAGCCGATCGGGTGGATCAGGCCGGCGGCGCAGACGACGCCGGGACGCGCCGCACCGAGATCCTGCGGACCGCCGCGTCGTTGATCGCATCCTCGGGATTGCGAACGTCGTTGCAGGAGATCGCCGACGCGGCAGGCATCCTGCCCGGAAGTTTGTATCACCATTTTGAGTCCAAAGAGGCGATCCTCATCGAGCTGATCCGCCGCTATCAGGATGATCTGAACCGTATCGGAGAAACCGCCCAGGCCAGGCTGGACGAGCCCGACCCACGCCCGGCTTCGGAAAAGATCATCGAGTTGGGGTCGGCAATTGCCAACTGCGCCGTGCAGCACGGGGCGGCCCTGCAGATGTCATTCTACGAGGGACCGAGCGCAGATCCCGAGCTGATGAAGCTGACCCGGCAGCAGCCCACGGCGATTCAGGAGGCGATGCTGCAAACGCTGCGCGCCGGCAGGTGGAGTGGCTATATCAAACCCGATATCGATCTGCCCACGGTGGCCGACCGTATCTGTCAGACCATGCTGCAGGTCGGGCTCGACGTCATGCGCCACAATTCTCCCGCAGACCAGGTAGCCGAGCTGTTGTGCCGAATCATTTTGCAAGGGCTGGCAGCTCGGCCTCCCACCGATCCCGCATTAGATCGGTCCAACGCCTTTGCTGCGGCAAATGACATCATCAAGACGTGGGCCGACGACAGCGACGCCGATCCCAGCGACAAGGCGGCCCACGTCCGCGCGGTGGCACGAACGGAGTTCGGCCGCAAAGGGTATGAAGTCACCACCATCAGGGACATCGCATCGGCAGCGGGTCTGGGTACCGGAACCGTTTATCGGGTGATTGGATCCAAGGACGAACTCCTCGCCTCGATCATGGAATCCTTCGGGAAGAAGGTTGAGGCGGGTTGGGTCGGGGTGCTGCGCTCGGATGCCACGACCATCGAGAAGCTGGATGCGCTGAGCTGGGTCAACGTCAATGCGCTGGATCAATTCTCCGACGAGTTCAGGATTCAGCTTGCCTGGATGCGACAGTCGCCACCGAACAGCCCCAACCCGGGCTGGCTCTATGCGACGCGACTTCGACAGATGAAATCACTGCTCTCCGAGGGGATCCGGTCAGGTGAGATCCGCATCGACACGCCCTCCACTGCGATGCTGGCACGATGCGTGATCGGCCTGCAGTGGATACCGGAGAATATCCTCCGCTCAGTCGGGAGGCGCGCGGCGTTGGTGCACGCCCGGGACACTTTTCTCCGCGGCGTCGCGGTTCGCGGCAAGTAGGAAGCGCCTTACGGCGGCTTACCGGGTACCCGGTGTTGAACCAAATAACTGTTCTTCATACAGTAGGGCGGTCAGTAATGGCCTCGTAGTGGCCTATCAGTGGCCCCCGTAATGGCCCAGGAGAGGAACTCAATGTCTGTTATCGATCGGCTGCGCTACGACGGTAAGCGGGCGCTCGTTGTCGGCGGCGCGACCGGCATGGGTGCGGCGGCGGCCAAGTCGGCCGGCGAGCTCGGCGCCGAAGTCATCGTGCTGGATTACGCGCCGGTGAAGTTCGACGTCGCCAAGGCAATACAGGTGGATCTGCGAGACCCCGCTTCGATCGACGCCGGGATCGACGAGATAGGCGGACCGGTCCACGCCGTCTTTTCGGCCGCCGGGATCGCCGACGGAGCCGACCTGATGAAAATCAACTTCATCGGTCACCGTCACCTGATCGATCGATTGCTCGAAAAGAACCAGCTTCCGTCCGGTTCGTCAATCTGCTTCATCTCGTCCGTCGCCGGCATGGGGTGGGAGAACGATCTACCGCTGCTGACGGAGTTCCTGGCCACGCCCGACTTCGCGGCCGCCGACTCCTGGTCAAAGGCACACGAGTCGGAAGGCATCATCCACTACGGCTTCAGCAAGAAAGCCATCAACGCCTACGTGGCGACACAGGGCTACCACTTGCTGAAGAAGGGTATTCGCATCAACGCGATCTGCCCTGGCCCGACCGACACCCCGCTGGCACAGGCCAACGCCGACCTTTGGCTGACCTTCGCGCAGGACTACCGGGACGAGACCGGCTCCAAGGTCCACACGCCGGAGCAGATGGGCGATGTCATGGCGTTCCTCAACAGCGCCGCTGCGTTCGGCATCAACGGGATCACGCTGCTGGTGGACTACGGGCACACGATGGCATCGCTGACCGGGGCATACCCGCCGGGCAAGCCCATCATCGATCTGATCATGGGGCGCGTCCAGCTAACGTAGGAGGGCCATGGCGCGCGTCATCGTCATAGGCGGCCACGGCAAAATCGCGCTGCAGCTGGCTCGGATGTTGAGCGAGCGCGGCGACGAGGTCAGTTCGGTCTTCCGTAACCCGGAACACTCCGACGACGTCGCGGGCACCGGTGCCAAACCGGTCGTGGCCGATATCGAGCAGCTCGACACAAACGCGCTGGCGAACCTGTTAGCCGGACACGACGCGGTCGTCTTCTCCGCCGGGGCGGGCGGTGGCAACCCGGCGCGGACCTACGCCGTGGACCGTGATGCGGCCATCCGGGCGATTGACGCCGCCGCGCAAGCGGGCGTGCGGCGGTTTGTCATGGTGTCTTACTTCGGCGCCGGTCCGGATCACGGGGTACCGGGGGATGATCCATTCTTCGCATACGCTCAGGCCAAGGCGGCTGCGGATGCCTACCTCCGCGCCAGCGAGCTGGATTGGACGGTGCTGGGACCTGGCCGGCTCACCATGGAACCGGCTACCGGCAGGATCGCAATCGGCGAGGGCAAAGCAGTCTCGCGGGCCGACGTCGCGCTCGTCGTAGCCGCGGCGCTGGCGGATGACTCGACCATCCGCCGGACGATCGAATTCAATAACGGTGATGTCCCGATCGCGGACGCGCTGGCAACCTGACCCGTCGTTCTCCGGCCTGTCAAGCAGCAGAGTAAGCTGCTCCTGGCAGCTGGTCTGCTGGTGCCGCATGACGTGGCGCCGGCATGCGACGAAGCATGTTAGTAATGCTTCCTAAGAGGGAACCCGGTGAGAGTCCGGGACTGTCCCGCAGCGGTATGCAGGAACGACCGCCGTCAACAGCACTGGTCGCTGGGTCCGCCCACCGACTGGGAAGCGACGGCCACTAGGAGCACCACCCGGTGCGCGCCTGCGAGTCCGAAGACCTGCCAGCTGTGCCGGGCGCGCCGCGTCCGGCGGTTCATCGCCTCGTGGAATGGGCGTTTGGCCGTAGCCGTTGCGGTATGTGTGCCGGGGGTGCGCATCGCGAACGGAATCGGCTGCGCGTCCGCCGGCGGTAACCAGTACGCCAATTGAAGGACGAAATAAACGTGACCTCTCAAGCATTCACCGCGACGGTTACCGGCTCCCCACGCATCGGTCCGAAGCGCGAACTCAAGCGCGCGACCGAGGGCTACTGGGCCGGGCGCACCAGCCGATCGGAGCTGGAATCCGTAGCCGCGACTTTGCGCCGCGACATGTGGTCAGGCCTGGCCGCAGCCGGTCTGGACTCGGTGCCCGTGAACACCTTCTCTTACTACGACCAGATTCTTGACACCGCGGTTCTGCTCGGCGCGCTGCCGGCCCGCGCGGCAAAAGTCTCCGACGATCTGGATCGCTACTTCGCTCTCGCGCGCGGCAACAAAGACATCGCGCCGATGGAGATGACCAAGTGGTTCGACACCAACTACCACTACCTGGTTCCCGAGATCGAGCCGGCCACCAAGTTCGCACTGAACCCGGCCAAGGTGCTTTCTGAGCTGAAAGAAGCACTTGAGCTGGGCATTCCGGCACGCCCGGTGGTCGTCGGCCCGGTGACTTTCCTGCTGCTGAGCAAGGGCGTCAATGGCGGGGGCGCACCGATCGAGCGGCTCAAGGAGCTGGTCCCGGTCTACTCCGAGCTGCTGTCGCTGCTCGCCGACAACGGCGCACAGTGGGTGCAGTTCGACGAGCCCGCGCTGGTGACCGACATCTCCCCCGACGCGCCCGCACTGGCCGAGGCCGTGTACAACGCGCTGGGCGCGGTGAGCAACCGGCCTGCCATTTATGTCGCCACCTACTTCGGTGACCCCGGCGCTTCGCTGGCGGGGCTGGCGCGTACGCCGGTCGAGGCGATCGGCGTCGATCTGGTTTACGGTGCCAACAGCGCAGTGGCCTCCATATTCGGGGCGCCCGGCTTGGCCGGCAAGACCCTGGTGGCCGGCGTCGTCGATGGACGCAACATCTGGCGCACCGACCTGGAGTCGGCACTGGGCAAGCTGGCCACACTGCTGGGTTCAGCTGCCACCGTCGCGGTGTCGACATCGTGCTCCACGATGCATGTGCCGTATTCGCTGGACCCGGAGACTGACCTCGATGACGCCCTGCGCAGCTGGCTGGCGTTCGGGCAGGAGAAGGTTGTCGAGGTAGTGACATTGGCTCGCGCACTGCACGACGGACGCGAAACGGTCGCCGACGAGATCGCGGCCTCCAACGCCGCCGTGGCATCCCGCAAGAGTGATCCGCGGTTGCATAACGGCCAGGTCCGGGCCCGGATCGACTCCATCGTCAAGTCCGGTACCCACCGCGGCGACGCGGCCGAACGCCGCGTCAGCCAGGACAAGCGGCTGCATCTGCCGCCGCTGCCGACGACGACAATCGGCTCGTTCCCGCAGACCGTCGAAATTCGTAAGGCCCGCGCCGCGCTGGTCGCCGGTGAGATCGACGAGGCCGAGTACACCCGCCGGATGAAGCAGGAGATCGCCGACGTCATCAAGCTGCAGGAGCGGCTGGGTCTGGACGTGCTGGTGCACGGCGAGCCGGAGCGCAACGACATGGTGCAGTACTTCGCCGAGCAGCTGGAGGGCTTCTTCGCCACCAAGAACGGCTGGGTGCAGTCCTACGGCAGCCGCTGCGTGCGGCCGCCAGTCCTCTACGGAGACGTCATCCGCCAGCACCCGATGACGGTGGAATGGGCCACATACGCGCAGTCGCTGACCGACAAACCGGTCAAGGGCATGCTGACCGGTCCCGTCACGATCTTGGCCTGGTCGTTCGTCCGCGACGATCAGCCGCTGGCCGACACGGCCAACCAGGTGGCGCTGGCCATTCGCGACGAGACGGTCGACCTGCAGTCCGCCGGCATCGCTGTGATCCAAGTCGACGAGCCCGCGCTGCGTGAGCTGTTGCCGCTGCGCCGCGCTGACCAGGACGAGTACCTGCATTGGGCCGTAGGGTCATTCCGCCTGGCCACCTCCGGTGTCGCCGACTCGACGCAGATCCACACGCACCTGTGCTACTCGGAGTTCGGTGAGGTCATCGGGGCCATCGCCGACCTGGACGCCGACGTGACGTCCATCGAGGCGGCACGCTCGCACATGGAGGTGCTGGACGACCTGAATGCGATCGGCTTCTCCAACAGCGTCGGCCCAGGTGTCTACGACATCCACTCGCCACGGGTGCCGAGCACGACGGAGATGGCCCAATCGCTGCAAGCGGCACTGAAAGCCGTACCGGCGCAACGGCTGTGGGTCAATCC
>JGI12635J15846_10000422_pt1 | contig 35792 bp, 37 predicted proteins | sample BlaSpr_A8_OM2_M2_FD_15846 | JGI IMG/M metagenome (IMG submission 15846)
AAGTCCGTGGCGAGGGGCTTAGCGGCGAGCTGCCGCATCATTAGCGCGACTTGACCCCGATGATAAGTGGAATGGTTCGCCAAATGTTGCATGAGGTGCGCCAGACTGATTTGTGTGGTGCGAACAGGAAGCATCCTTCCCAAGGATTCGTTTGTTACACGATTCACAAACTCGACTTGTTCTCCCTCGACTTCCGCCCACTTTAACTGCACCGCAGCGAGATGAGGGAACGCATTTGGATCGAATAGGGCGTCGCGCCGCGTCCACACGAAATCTGTCACGAAGGCGGAGTCGGGGGAGGGTTCCTTCCAACACGTTAGCCAAGCCCACTCGCAGCCGATGATGTGCACGAGCGTATCTCGCACCGATCGGAGGCTGCCGCCCAGATCACGCGTGAACTCCTCAGGGCGGAGAGTGGAGACCGCTTGCAAAACACTGTTGTTCGCCCAGCGGTCGTATTCGTAGAGCAGCTGAATATCATCTTTAGTCATCGTGGTGGTCGGCCCACTCCTTTGGGAGATCTTACCTTGCCACGGGAATTCGGCAAGACGCTACATGCGGCGCTTCTGCGCCCTTGGCAATTATTTCCGAGCGACAGGCGACTCGGAAGTAATTCCTTCAAAATCAATTCCACTTGCCTGGTTAGTCGCGTAACCGGAAACTGCGAAAATCCACTTCCCGGTAAGCGCGTTAACCAGGAGTTGAGGGGCCCAAAGCCTGTTTGTGCACCTGCCTGTAACCTTTCCCCGCTTGGTGGATACCTATAACGACAGCACGCCGACGCGCAGGAATTGACCTATCGGCTCTGACCGGAAATACGTGTATTTCTTGAAGGAGAAATAATGGCAAGCATCGCGGTAACCATAAATGAACCCCTCGTGCCAACACCTGTAGGCCCGCCTTTGCATGCAGTGCTCCTGATCGCACTATTCCTCGGGCTTGCGGTGGGTGGGGCGTTCTTTCAACGGCACGCTCATTCGCAGCCTCAAATGCTGCAACAGCATCCCGAAGTCGTGCCCCTTTATATTTCGCTGATCGCCATGGAGTGGGGACTGGTCATTTACGTTTGGAGGGGCGGCCTTCGCAAGAGCGGGACGAAGCTCAGCGAACTGATCGGCGGGAAGTGGGTCAACGCGAAAGACGTACTCACGGATTGCGGTCTTGCGATCGGCGTCTGGGCGGTTTGGATGCTCGTCCAAACAGCGTGGGTTCGTTGGCTCGGACCAGAGCACGCAGCGTCCATCCAGCCATATTTGCCGCAGCGAGCGATGGAAATTGTCCTTTGGATTGGCGTTTCCGTCAGCGCTGGTTTTTGCGAAGAACTGGTCTTTCGCGGTTACTTCCAGCGCCAATTTGAGACGTTCGCGCGCAGCCGGTGGATTGCGTTGTTCCTGCAAGCCATGCTCTTCGGGATTGCGCACGGTTATCAGGGCGTCGAAGCCTGTGTCAAGATTGCATGTTTCGGCGTTCTGTACGGCTTGCTCGCACTTTGGCGCAAAAGCTTGCGGCCCGGAATGCTCGCCCACGCGGGGTCGGATATTCTTAGCGGGATCTTCGGAATCTAGTCGTGCTAGACCGCGGTTCCACTGCTATAACGGTATCGCCAACGAGCAGTGAAAGCTAGACACCCACATGACAGACTTCACCTCGCTCTACAAAAAGTATGCGGCGGACGTGTACCGGTTCGCGCTGTACTTGTCGAACGAGCGAGGCGATGCCGAGGACATCACGTCCGAAACGTTTGTGCGCGCCTGGACTTCACCTGGACCGATCGTGATGGCAACGGTGAAAGGCTATCTCTTCACGATCGCGCGCAACCTGTTTCTCCAGGGTCTGCGGCATAAATCCCGTCAGGCCGCCCTCGATGAAGATCTGCGCGACCCACAGCCCGGACCCTACCGGCAAGCCGAGCAGAGACAAAAATTGGCTTCCGTAATGGCTGAGCTTCAAACAATTCCGGAGGCCAGCCGGTCAGCACTGCTGATGAGCGCGGTTGACGGAATGGCGTATGAAGAGATCGCGCAAGTAATGGGCATTTCTCTTGCAGCGGTGAAAGTAAAGATTCATCGCGCACGTCTCGCGCTGGCCGGATTGCGAGGCGCATAACGATTGCGCACGACTGGATGAAGGGAGGCGGACAAATGAATGTGACGCGAGAAGTGATTCTGGACCTTCTGCCCGTATATCTAGCAGGTGAGGCCAGCCCCGACACGCGCGCGCTGGTGGAACAATATATGGAGCAAGACAAGGAATTGGCACAGCGCATTCGAGTGCAGTGGGCAGATAACCTCGAAAAAATCACGCCGGCGGCGCTTCCTCCGGATCTAGAACTGCGATCGTTGCGCCGGACGCGCGCGATCATCGGCTGGCAAAAGTGGCTCTTCGGTTTTGGAATCTGCTTCACCGCAATAGCGCTCACGAGCCAATTTTCCTTCGAGAACGGACGCATTAAGGATTTTCATTTCCTGATGCGTGATTTTCCCGCCCAGTTCGGATCGTTCGCACTACTGGCCATCGCGTGTTGGTCCGGCTACTACGCAATTCGCCGACGCCTCCGCACCCCACCGCCGCCCAGTGAATGAGTTTGGGGCGGCTCTATCCACTGTGCAAATCGCGATCTGTCACGGCGTGCATGCCGCGTCCCAACCGCGCGCTACACTGGCTTTCGGCTTGGCACAAAAGGCAGGATACACAGTGAAGCCCACCACGAAGAGCGATTCGCGAACGAGTGTCACACGCGAGCAGCAACTTGCGGGCGCACGGCGACGCAATCGACCGCGGCGTGCGACCAGGCCATGGCGATCCAGCACGGCATGGATGGTACTTTTGGCTGGGCTGGGAATACCGGAGAACCGACGCAGCAAGCGCTCACGGATTTTGCGAGCACCCCAGCTGGGGTGCTCGTGCTTTACGTTCAAGATGAAGTTTTCCACCTGGAACGGAAGTCGGTTGGCGTAGCGATACGGGCGTCGGCTTCTGTCCGTGAGCCCCTGCACGCCGCATTCCTGATAACGATCGAAGATCTTACAGCCGGTCTTGCGGGAGATGCCAAACTCTCTGCAAAGTTCCGCCATCGGCTCGCCGGCTAGCCACAAACCGCAGTCTTTCATCCATTGCCGAACACTCCTTCCCAGGCATAACTCTCTCCCCATTACGGGGAGACAGTGTCACCCATGTGTCCGGTACAATGTGTTACCTAGGTCTCAGGCCGCTCAGTGCATTACTGCGTGGGGAAAAAACCCTGCACCCCAAAACGCTGCGCGGCGTCTCCGCTTCAAATCCTCGAAAACAGCGTCAGCAACTACTGAGCCGCAGTTGCGTTCGGCGGTAAATGCTCCTCGAGATAGCGCAGCAGCAAACTGTACAGATGCAACGTGGTGCCGGAACCTTCGTTGATGGCGTGTGTGCGATTCGGATACTCCATGAAGTCAACCGGCTTATCCAACTCGATCAGGCGATTGAGCAGCAGCTCGGTGCCGGCGTAATGCACGTTGTCGTCGCCCGAGCCGTGCACCACGAGCAAATGCCCGCGCAGACCTTCGGCGAAGTTGACGGCGGAACTGCTGCGATAGCCTTCCACATTCTGCAGCGGCAAACCCATGTAACGTTCCTGATAAATCGTATCGTAGAGACGCAGATCCGGCACCGGCGCCACCGAGATTCCCACCTGGTACAGTTCCGGGGAGCGGAACATCAGGTTCAAAGTGCTGGAACCTCCGCCGCTCCAGCCCCACACGGCCACACGCGACGAATCCGCAAACGGATGCGACTGTAGAAACGCTTTCAGCGCGGCGCTCTGATCGTGAACAATCACAGGATGGATTGCGCCGTACACGACCTTTCGCCAGGCGCGGCCTTTCGGCGCAGGCGTGCCCCGATTGTCAAAGCTGACGACGATGTAACCGGCCTGCGCGACGGCGCGATTGTAGTCATTGTTCCACTCGCCCCACTCGTCCAGCACGGTCTGCGCGGCAGGTTCTCCGTACACGTAGACGAGCACGGGATATTTCTTCGTGGGAACGAAATGAGGAGGCTTCAGCATCCATGCGTCGAGCGTGATGCCTTCGCCGATGTCCACCTTGAAGAATTCCGTGGGCAAAGCAAGCAGCGGTGCGGCGTTCGCGCGCAGCGCGGCATTGTCTTCAAGCACGCGCGCAGAGTGGTGCGCGGGAAGTTCAACGAGATCGGTTACCGGCGTGAGGTCGGCGCGCGAGTACGTGTGAAATGCCCAATGCGCATCGGGCGACATATCGTAACGATGAGTTCCGGGTGCAGTGGCGGGACTGACGCGTTGGGCTGTGTGCGAACCGTCCAGAGGCGCGCGGTACAAATAGCGCTGCGTGGCGTTTTCGGGAGACGCGACGAAATAAAGCCAACCGCCTTTTTCGTCCACACCGCCCATTTCGATTACATCGTATGCACCCGAAGTGATCAGCTGCACGCGTTTTCCGTCGCGTGAGACAAGATAGGCGTGGCGCCAGCCGTCGCGCTCGCTCAGCCACAGAAAGTCCTGGCCGTTGTGGACCCAATGAATTTCGTCCATCACGTCCACCCAGGCGGAATCCTGATCGCGGAAGATCTGGCGCACACCGCCTGTGGAGGCATCGGCGAGCAACACATCATCTGTATTCTGCAGGCGATTCAAGTGTTCGATAGCGAGTTCGCTGGAATTTCCGGCCCACTCAAGACGCGCAATATAATTGTCGCGCGGATCCCCGGGCACTTGCATCCACTGCGTATCTCCGCCATCCACGCTGACGACGCCGGCGCGGACGGCGGAGTTGGTGGTACCGGGAATCGGATACGGGATATTTAGAACCGTGGGATACGGACCGAGACCAGGATAGGGAACTCCGGTGACGATTTCCTTGGGCGCGCCGAGATTGTAGAGCAGCTTGAAAATTCCCACGCCGCCCGTGTCAAATTGGCAGTAGGCGATGCGGCGGCCGTCAGGGCTCCAGCGGAAGGCGTCGCGGACGTCCAACTCCTCTTCGTAAACCCAGTCGGAAGTGCCGTTGATGATGGTTTGCGAGCCGTCGTGGGTGAGTTGGGTGATGCGTCCCGTGGAAATTTCCTCGACGTAGATACTGTTGCCGCGGACGTAGGCAACTTTCGTGCTGTCCGGAGAGAACTTGGCGAACATCAGTGAAGATGCGGGAGCGTCGCCGCCGAGTTTACGCAGCGCGCCGGACTGCAGATCCAATACCCAATAATCGCCGCGAGTGCGCAGCCGCCAGACCTGCGTGGAATTGGTGTAAAGAAGCAGGCGGGATTTGTCCTTGGACCACGCATAGTTTTCGAATGGCAGCGGAGTCTTCTCACCAGCGGGGATAAGTTTGGCCGCCGAAACGAGAACTTCGCGTTTTCCGGTGGTCGTCTGGTAGCGCACGATATCCTGCGCGTCCTTCACGGCGGCGGATGGTTCGACGGCGGTGTAGAACGCTCCGTCGTCAAGCCAGCGCGCCGGGCCAAAGTACTTGACCTCGAAATCCCCCGACGCATACATGCGATGCAACAACTGATCTGATTCTGGTGAAATCTGCGCGTGCAGCGGAATGCCGGCGAGGCAGGCGGCCAAGAAGAAAGCGAGTAGTACGGAAAGAAATCGTGGCAATAAAATGCGCTCAGCAATCGCCGGGGGCCTTGGAACTTCGCGATTCATGCAGTCTCCCGCGCAGCCTGGAGTGAACCAGCAGTGTTTTCTGAAACGATTCATCACAAAACTAATTTTTCATCAATGGAAGTTGCTTTCGTGAATCTCTCGGCCGTTCGTCGGCTGAATCGGGCGAGCATTCGTCGGATAATATTTTGCAAATGCCGCGATCTGCGCGGGAGAAGCCTCGATGGGAGTTTTCAGTACGAACCACCGGATGCCCTCCTTGCAGGCAGGAATGGTGAGCGAGCCATCGAAGACGTAATAATTCTGGTCGGCGGGCAAAAGGTCGGCGGCGTTGATCACTACCTTCTTCAGCTCCACTTCTTTTCCGGCATCGCGGGGAATGTGGCTCCAGAGGTCGCGGAGCATCGCGTTTTCGGCGCCGCTCTTGATGAATACGGCGACCACGGCGGCACGGCCAGCCGCGGCATCCATGTGGACGAAGTGCAGCTCCATGTCGTACTTCTTGCCGTCGATTTCGTTTTCGCTGACATGGTGAAAATGGAATTGCACCAGGGGGAGCGCGGTTCCGTTGACGGTGATGCTGCTACCCGGCTCGTAATTGATCTGAATGGTGTGCCCGTTGTTGATAATTTTCAGCGGCGACAGTTTGTAATCGAAATGGATCGGAGCCAGCTCCGCGGGCTGAGCGCCGACGATATTAATGGGCGACTGGCGCTGGCCTGTCTTGCACGCCGCAAAATCCGGCGAAAGGTCGCCCCAATGCTCCGGGTCATCCGCTCCGCTGTAACTCCAGTGAGGAGCCGTGCCCGAGTGTTCCTGTGCGATCGCAGGATGCGCGAAAACCAGCGCGGCGCAGAAAATGAAAAGTGCCGCTGCGGTGCAAGTCAAACGAGTGGTCATGGGAAGCCTCCGTGGCGAAGAAGGAAAAACAGCATCTCACTTTGCGGGCGAATCTTCAAATATTCGGTGTGGAAAACCGGAAACGAGCGCGTATATTCGCANTGGTCGAACGGAAGTGCGGATGAAAACGAACGCGGCGTTTTGCGGAACGGCCAGGCGCGGAAAACGCTGTGGAGGAATTCAGGACTATGAAAACGGCACTGAGCGTGGCGCTCCTGATTGGTATTTTCTGCGGTGCAAGTGAAAGCACGCGTGCGCGGCCACAGGCTGCGGCACAGGGCGCGAAAGAGTCGCCCGCCGAAGGCGCGCAGCAATTCGCCGAGTTGGGTGATTTGAAACTGCGCAGCGGCGCGGTGATTCACGATTTTCGCCTGGGCTATCGTATCGTCGGGCAGCTGAATGCGGCGAAGTCGAATGCGATTTTGTGGCCTACTTGGCTGGGCGGTACGACGCAAGAACTGCTGCAATTTGTCGGGCCGGACAAAGTGGTGGACAGCACGAAATATTTCGTGGTGCTGGTGGACGCGATCGGGAATGGTGTTTCGACTTCACCATCGAACAGCAAGACCCAGGCGCGGTTGACGTTTCCGGAGTTTACGATTCGCGACATGGTGGAGTCCGAGCATCGCCTGGCGACTGAGGTGCTGCACCTGACACACTTGCACGCGGTGATGGGAGTCTCGATGGGCGGAATGCAGACGTTCGAGTGGGTCGTGGCGTATCCGGATTTCATGGATGTGGCAGTCCCAATGGCAGGTTCGCCGCAGTCAACCTCTTACGACAAGCTGTTGTGGACCGCGGAAATGGACGCGCTGCGCCTGGATCCAGAATGGAAGGACGGACAGGGTACAATGCCGATGACGGGCAGCTTCGCGGTGTACAACGAAATCGGCAACATGAACGTAACTTCGCCGGCCTATCGCGTGGCAAAGACCAGCCCGCAGGATTTTCCACAGTTCATTGAGCAAACGCGGAAGGAACTTACGATAGATGCCGCGGCGGCGTGCGATGCCATCCGACAACGCCAGGCGATCAATGCGCTGGATATTCCAGGGGAGTTTGGCGACACGATGGAGCAGGCGGCCAAGAGCGTGCGCGCCACATTGCTGGTGGTGATCTCGCCGGAAGATCACATGGTGAATCCAACGCCGGCGATCGCCTTCGCAGGCATGATGGGCGCGCCGGTACTTACGCTGGATTCTCCTTGCGGTCACTCGAGTCTCGAGTGCATTTCCGCCGGGCCAATCGTGGCGAAATTCCTGGCGGAGCCCGCGTCCGTGCAGAGCACGACCCTACATGCGGCGGCCAGCCACTAGAGAAGTCCATGAATCCGCTGGAGAAAACGAGCGCCGGCACGGCGATATTACCCCTGGAATGAAACCTGATACTTTCGTGATAGTGAATCCCGCATCGGGCGGAGGGAGAGCGTTGCGCGCCGAGCCGGAAGTGGCGGGCCTGCTTGCGTCGCGCGGATGCCGTGCGAACTTTGTGCACTCGAAAAGCTCGGGAGATATCCGTGAGCTAGCGGCGCGCGCAGCGGCCGAGGGATTTCGAATCGTTGTGGCGCTAGGTGGCGACGGCGCATTTCATCATTTGGTGGAAGGCATTCGCGGCACGGATGTGGTGGCGGGATTTTTTCCGGCGGGGAATGGGAACGACATCGCTCGGTCGCTGGGGATTCCGCGTGATCCGATGAACGCGGCGAACGATTTCTTGCGCGGGCAGCCGCGAGCGGTGGACCTGGTGCGTGTGCGATTCAGCGATGGCAGCGTGGCGCATTACATGGGAGCAGGAGGCATGGGGCTGGACGCAGAGGCCGCACATCTGGCTAACACGCGATTCCGTGCGTGGCCGGGAGTGACGCGTTATCTTGCGGGAGCGTTCACGATATTTTTTCGCGAGCCGCTTTTGGACGTGACGGTGGAGATGGACGGCGCGAGCTGGTCCGGTCGCGCGTTATTCGTGGCGGTGGCGAATGCGACGAGCTACGGGTCGGGGGTGCGCATCGCACCACAAGCCGAAATGGACGATGGTTTGCTCGACGTGGTGATCGTGGGCAATGTGGGATTGCTGCGTTTGTTGGAAGCGATACCGATCGTGCTGACCAGTGGGGATCTGCGCGGATTTCCGGAGGTGACGCGGTATCGCTGCCGAGGGGTTTCATTGCGCGCGGACCGGGCGGCGCGGGTGCATGGGGATGGGGAGGATCTGGGAGTGGCGCCGGCGGAGTTTGAGATTTTGCCAGGAGCGATTCGCGTGATGGTGGGGAGAAAAATCACCACTGATGAACACTGATGAGGCTGATAAAAAACAAACCCTGATAAAGATAAATGCGGAGAACGGCAACGACCCAAACGCACTGCCAGTAGTGGAACCAGATTGGTTCAAATTCCGCAGGCGAGGATCGTTGCTTTCGCTATTGGCCTTTTTTCTTGGAGAGTTTCAGGGTGACTTCGATATCGCGGCGGCTATCAAAGCTGGAAACGGTGCGGATGGAGGAAGTCATATCGTCGTGCTCGGCGTGGATCTCGTAATCCACGTTGGGGTCGAGGCCGCTGAAACGATAATTACCAGACTCATCCGCGATATAGGTTTTTACCGCCTGGGATTTCACATTTTTCAGGTAAATCACGCTGGCAGGCATGGGATTTTCGCCTTTATCAATCACGCTGCCATGCACGACCTTTAATTGCGCTTCCGCTTTTTTCTGCGCTTTGGATTCGTCTTGCGCGCGGGCCGGCAGCGCCACCAGAAAACCAACCAACAGCACTGCCGCTACTTGAAACCAGCTGTAATTTTTCACGGGGTCCTGTTCTTTCCAGCGCTTGCACCTGGAAACGAGAAACGCACGGCCGAGTTTGGCGACAACTGCAGCCATAGGCGGCCGGTATTCCGGCTTACAACAAGTAAGATGACGCGGCAGGCGGAAAAGATGCGAGGGTGAAGCGAGAGGCGGAATCTATTCGGCCTCGGCTTCGTCATCGTCGTCGTCCTCTTCATCTTCCTTGACGCTGGACTTTTCCTCTTCTTCGTCATCGTCATCATCTTCGTCTTCAGAGATGACGATGAGATGCACGGGATGCGTTTGCGTCACTTCCAGCTCGACATCGCACTCCGGGCAACTGAGGATTTCGCCTTCCTCGACTTCGTCTTCGTCCAAATCAATTTCGGTGTCGCATTCCGGACATCGGGTCACGAGATTTCTCTCCTTCCTGGGTGTACTTCCACTGGCGGGCTATTATATACCGCAGGTGTCAAGCGTTGGCGAGAGGGGATGCGTAAAGGTGACGGTGCAACGTGAATATCCGGAACGGCCGCTAGTAGGAGTCGGCGGCGTAGTGATTGCAGACGGGCGAGCGCTGCTGATTCGGCGCGGCGGTCCGCCGTTGGAGGGAGAATGGTCCATCCCCGGAGGCATGCTGGAATTGGGCGAAACGTTTGAGGAAGGCGTGCGGCGCGAATTGGGGGAAGAGACTGGCTTGCAAGTACGGATCGTGGAATTTATCGAGGTGTTTGAACGGATTTTTCCGGGTGAGGGCGGCAGGACGCGCTACCACTTCGTGATTCTGGATTATCTGTGCACGGTGGAGAGCGGCGAGGCACGGGCCGCGAGTGATGTGACGGATGTAGCTTGGGCAGGGGAGGAGGAGCTTGAGCGTTATTCACTGACCCCGACGGCGACGCGGGTGATCAAGCGAGCATTTGCAATGTGGCGCGCACGGACTTCCCAGAAATAGCGATGTTCAGCTTGCGGCGGCTTCTGGCAAGCGGCCGAAACGCCGTTCGCGGCCACGAAAATCTTCCACGGCAGCGGCGAGATCGGCAGCATCGAATTCGGGCCACATGCGCGGTGTGAAAAGCAGCTCCGCGTACGCGCATTCCCAGAGCATGAAATCGCTCAGGCGGCGGTCGCCACCGGTGCGAATCAGCAGATCCACGTCCAGCGCAGGACCGCTGGAGTGTGTGACTTCACCGAGACGCTTGGCAAATTCGCGCTGAGAAACTTCCAGGCTGGAAAGCATCCAGCACGCGGCGCGAAGGATGGCATCGCGCGCGGAATAGTCCACCGCGATGCGCAATTCGAGCGCACGCCCGGCGGCCGTGAACTTTTCGGCTGCTTCGACGGCTTGCGCAAGCGAAGGCGGAATGCGGTCGCGGCGACCGATGACGCGCAAGCGGACTCCCGCAGCGGCGCACGCCGCGGCTTCGGTGCGAAAATATTGTTCGAGCAGCGCGAGCAGGGCCACCACCTCGCTCATTGGGCGTTCCCAGTTGTCCGAGGAAAACGCGTACAGCGTCAGAGTGCCGATGCCCAGGCCGGGAGCCGCGCGCACGACGCGGCGGACGGATTCCACACCCGCGCGATGTCCTTCGGAGCGGGCGAGGCCGCGCGAGGAGGCCCAGCGTCCATTGCCATCGAGGAGGATGGCGACGTGGAGCTGGGATTGCGGAACCAATTTCAAAGTACTTTTGTTCATAGAGTATCCCGGCAAAATTTTTTGCGGCTTAACCCTCGCGCGTGACGCGGATCAGCGCTTCCATGTGGTTCAGATATTTTTCCAGCGCGCGGCGTCCGGCGGCCGTCAGGCGATATTCCGTTTTCGGCATGCGCCCGTCGAAGGACTTGGCGCAACCCAGGTAGCCCGCGTCTTCCAGCTTACGCGCATGGACGCTCAAGTTGCCGTCGGTTGCGCGCAATAGTTCCTTCAATTCATTGAAGGTGAGCGATTCGTTCACGGCCAGCGCACTGACGATCGCCAGACGCGTGCGCTCGTGGATCAGGCGATCCAGATTCGTCGCGGTATTTTCCGCGGGCCGCGCTGCCGAGGTACTTCGCTTATTGCGCTCGTCGCCCTCAGCACGCTCGCGACGATACGCTCCTGATTTAGCCGCCATATTTCCTCGCGATGACGGCTCCAAAAATAATGTGTAAGCCGCCGAAGCCCGCCGCCAGCAGCGCATTCTGCCAAGTCCAAGGCGAGAACAGGGCGACGGCACCCAAAACCATGAAGCACAAACCCATCAGGGGAACGATGCGGATGGAAAACGCGCCACCGGTGACCACGCCGGTTCCATACAGCAGCAGCCACTGGCCGGGAATCGGGCCTATCTCACTGGAGCGCAAATGCAAGACCGTGAGCAGCGCGCCCACAAAAAGCGGCGGTGCGAAACTATACACGAAGCGCCGGCCGGGACCGGTGAACAGAGACGATCCGGCCTGGCGGGCTTTCGAATAAGTGGTCCAGCCGGCGATGATGATGGCGATGAAGGCTTCGGCGATCCATGTGAGTAGCCAAGGAAGCGGCGAAGCCTGGCGCGACGCGATGGCAGCTGCTCCGAGAGCGGTAATGCCCATGGCCACGCCGCCCCAGCCGGGAACAGCGGTAAAAGATGCGGCACGCTCCATGGTTTCACGGATGAAGCGAAGGTTGTCGCGCGCGTGGTCGGCGATGCCGACGGGAGCTTGAGAGCGAAAAGGTTCGGGAACCGCCATACAACGAATATAGCAGATCGGAGATAGTTGTCAAGTACTTTGTTTTCCAAAGTGCTAGGCCCGACTTGTCGTGCGCGGCGAGCGCGACTATGCTGGTGCCGCTCGAATTTCATTGGAGGTACCAGACATGAAACCAATTCTGCTCTCTTTAGCACTGCTGGTGATTTCGCCTCTCGCCGCTGTCGCGCAGCAGGCTCCCGCGCCCGCGACCGCTCTGATCGCCAACCCTGTCGCAACTGCCGTTCGCAGCAGCCTGGAACGGCAGTCGAAAAACATCATTGCGGCTACGGACGAAATGCCCGCGGACAAGTACGGATACCAGCCCACGCCGGCGCAGATCAGCTTCGGGCACCTGGTGATGCACATGGCGAACTCGAATTTTCACTTGTGCGCGATGATTTCCGGTGTGGACGCCCCCAAGATGGACGAGCTAAAAGAAACGGACGGGAAAGATAAATTGACGGGTGCGCTGAAGGCTTCTTTCGACTTCTGCACGCAGTCACTGGCTAAGGTGGACGATTCGAAGCTGGGCGAAGTAGTGTTCACTCGCGGGACGTTCACGTTGACGCGCGCGGGCGCGATGATCGCGCTGACAAACGATTTCGCGGATCATTATAGCGGGGCTGCGATGTATCTGCGGCTGAATGGATTGCTGCCCCCGACGGCGCAGCAGCCGCATAAGGAATAGCGGAGCCCGTCAGAGCCCGTGTAAGAACTGCAATTTCGGAACTTCAGCGGCTAAAGCCGCTCGCATTGTGCGCAGTCTATGTCGTGGCCCTTCGAGCCTGCCACAAGCAGGCTCTCAGGATGAACTAAAGCCACGACCCACAAAGATTCCCGGGTTCTGACCCAAACCCGTCAGCGACGGTGTCGGTCACGCGGTGGCGGTGCTTCATTCCTCGCGAAGGGCTTGCATTGGATCCACGAGCGTGGCGCGATGGGCGGGAATGAAGCAGGCTAACAACGCGGCCAGCAGCAGAGCCGCGGCGACGGCGCTGAACGCGGCGAAATCAATCGTGCCGACATTGTAGAAAATGCTGTGCATCGCTTTTCCGACGCCGTAGGCTCCTGCGAGACCAAGGATCAACCCGACGCCCGCCAGGAGCATCCCTTCCTTCAGGATTAGAGCCAGGACGTTGCTGCGTCCAGCGCCCAGAGCCATGCGCAGGCCGATTTCGTGAGTGCGCTGCGCGACCGCGAAAGACATCACGCCATAAATCCCCAGAGCTGCCAGCAGCAGGGCGACGGCCGCGAAGCCGCCAAAGAGCGCCGCGGTAAAGCGATCACCCGCGAGCGATTCGGCCTTGATCTGATCCATCGTTTTGACTTCCGAGAGCGGCAGATTCGGATTCATGGACAGAACAATTTCGGTGATGCTGCGAGTCAAGGTGGCCGGATCAACAGTGGCGCGCACGCCTATCGCTGCCTGCGGCTCCGGACTCTGCGCGAATGGCACATCCATTTCGGGGAACCCGTCGTCACGCGGGCCGCCGTTGCGAACGTCATGATAGACGCCGACGATCTGCCACGGTATGGGTGGGCCGAGTTTGGTGACGCCGGGAACTATTTGTTCGACGAGGATGGTTTGGGTCAGAGGATCAACACCGGCTAAGAATTTCTTGACGAAGGCCTGATTGACCACGGCGACGGGGACGCTTCCGGCCACATCCTGGTCGGTAATGGAGCGTCCCTTCTCCATGCTCATGCCGAAAGTCTTGAAATATTGCGGAGTGACCATGCTGAAGCCGGCGCCAGGGCGCGCGGAGGGATCTTCGATATTGGGCCTTCCGGCAATCTGGAAAGGCATGCCGAAATTCACGCCTTGCAGCGGGATGCCTTCGGAGGCCGAGGCAGCTGTGACGCCGGGCAGCGCCTGGATTCTCTCCAGAAGTTGACGATAGAAAGCAGTGATTTGCTGCGGATCGGTGAGTTGCCCGTACGGCACGGGAAGCTGAAAAGTGAGGATGTGATCGGTGCGAAAGCCGAGGTCCACGTGCGCGACATTCCAAAGGCTGTGAATGGCAAGCCCACCTCCGGCGAGTAAGCTGAGTGCCAGCGCAAATTCGGCGATGACCAGCGCGCGGCGGACGCCGTGGCGTGCGGCACCGACGGCGGATCGGCCGCCTTCCTTCAAGACGTCATTCAAGTTCATGCGCGCGGCCTGCCACGCCGGCACGCTGCCGAATAGAATTCCTGCTAACAAAGTCGCGACAACGGTGAAGAGCAACACCGGAATGTTCAACCGGACATCGGCTTCGGAAGGAAGCGTAAAAGGCGGCATGATCGAGATGATTATGTTGAGCAAGCCCCAGGCGAGAGCAACACCCAGCGCGCCTCCGATGGATGCGAGCACAATGCTTTCGGCGAGAAACTGGCTGAAAAGGCGCTGGCGTGAAGCGCCCAGAGAAGCGCGCACGGCGACTTCTTTCTGGCGAGTGGTGGCGCGGGCCATCAGCAAGTTGGCGACATTAGCGCAGGCAATGAGCAGAACGAAAGCGACCGCGCCGAGCAGGAGCAACAGAGCGGTGCGCACGTCGCGATCCAGGAAGTCGTTCTTCAGCGGCTCGACGGAGGCGCCCCAGCCTTTGTTCGACTTCGGATAGATATCTGCTATGTGACGGGTGACCGCGTTCATGTCCGCAGTGGCTTGCGCCAACGTGACGCCGGGCTTCATGCGCGCGAAGATTACGAGAAAATGAAAATCGTGATTGATTTGATCGGGCTTGAAAACGAGCGGAACGAAAAGTTTCGTGGGAGTGCGATCGGCTTGTCCGGCAGGACGAATGCCGATAACGGTATAACTTTCGCCGTTCATATGGATTTCGCGGCCGATGATATGAGGATCGGCGCCGAAATGTTCGCGCCACATCTGGTTGGTGAGGACGACAACGTGATCTTTTCCGGCCACGGCTTCGTCGGGACCGAAGTAACGCCCGAGGAATGGCGGTTCGCCAAGCAGTTGATCCAGAAAACCAGGAGTGGTGAAACTGCCGCGGACCCGCTCGGGTTTTTCGCCGACGGAAAGATTGAAATCGGAGTCGGTGGCAGTGCCCATAAATTGGAAGACGGAGTTCTGGCGCTGCCATTCGAGAAAATCGCCGGCAGAGGAGACGTTTTTATTTCCAGCCACAGTGGAGCGGACGACGACGAGTTGGTCGGGCTGAGGATAAGGCAACGGAGCAAGCAACGTGGCGTAGACGACGCTGAAGATCGCGGTGTTGGCACCGATCCCGAGAGCGAGGGCGAGCACCGCGACCGCGGCGAATCCGGGATTCTTCAGGAGCAGGCGGAATCCAAAGCGAGTGTCACGCAGCAGGTTCATCATGCTCAGCCCCTCCGTTCGTGGAATCGAGATGAAGCACGACCATTGATACGATTCGAGCGAGTGGTATGTTCACACAAACCCGTGAGATCTGGCACGTAAAACGCCAAAGTGATGCATGGGCAAAATTATGACGCCAGAGGATTTATCGCGTTGAATTAGGAATGCGCGCAGGCGGGCTGTGCGAAGGCGAGAACGATTGTTCGATTGCGGACAGGCCGTGGTGCGGTTTGGTATGTCGCGGACCGTCGCGCGGCTCCAATTTGCGATGCTTTAATCGTATAGTAGGGGCCGCGCGGTGCTCGATTGCCGCGAGCTGTCTGGGAATTTGAGTAATATGCAAACGATCGATGATGACCACTGCCACCCCTGCTTCCTCACAGCCTGATTATTCACAACCTGAACATCGGCCGCAAGCACTGCGCGCCCTCACCTTGATTGGCGTGTTGTTATTTCTAGCGGGGACGGGCCTTGCGTTTATCTTGGCTCCTTCTGTGTGGTTCACAGGCGCTCGGTGGGCCGGGCTAGCCGTGATGGCGGCCGGTGGATGGCGCAAATCGTCGCTGACGTATTGGATTTTTTTCGCAATGCTGCTGGGCGGAGAAATCGGGCTGGACCGGCCGCAGTTCGCCGAGCACTTGCGGGTGTTCAGCGATATTTTCCTGCGCTTGATCAAGGTGATTGTGGCGCCCTTGATTTTCGGCACGCTGGTGACCGGAATCGCGGGGCATGGNAATTTGCGGAGCGTCGGGCGGATTGGNGTGAAGAGCNTGATCTATTTTGAGATTGTGACGACCCTCGCACTGTTCATTGGACTGGGCGCGATCAACATCAGCCGGGCGGGCGAAGGACNAACCGTCACGGCAGCAACGACGGCGACGGAGCCTGTANCAAGCGCAGCCCCCTTACNTTGGGACGATTTTTTGCTGCACATTTTCCCCGAGAATCTAGCGAAGTCCGTGGCGGAAAATCAAATTCTGCAAGTCGCGGTGTTTTCGATCCTTTTCGGGATCGCGCTGGCGCGGATTTCGGAGTCCAAGCGCGCGCCGATGCTGAATTTCTGCGAGTCTCTCACCGCCGTCATGTTTGCGTTCACGAACCTGGTGATGTATTTCGCGCCGGTGGGTGTGGGCGCGGCGATGGCTTACACCGTCGGGCACATGGGGATTGGCGTGCTGCTGCCGCTGGGGAAATTGCTGCTGACGGGTTACGGCGCGCTGGTCTTTTTCCTGTCAGCGGTGCTGTTGCCGATCGCATTATTCGCGCGGCTGCCGATCGGGCGGTTTGTGCGCGCGGTGGCCGAGCCGGCTACGATCGCTTTTGCGACGAGCACTTCGGAAGCGGCACTGCCGCGCGCGATGGAATGCATGGAAGCGTTTGGCGTGCCGCGGCGCATTGTGGCGTTTGTGATTCCGGCCGGATACAGCTTCAACCTGGATGGGTCCACGCTGTATCTGGCGGTCGCGTCTATTTTTGTGGCGCAGGTAGCGGGGATTCATTTGACGTGGCTGCAGCAGCTTTTCATGGTGTTCACGCTGATGGTGACGAGCAAGGGCGTCGCCGGAGTGCCGCGCGCTGTGCTGGTGGTGCTGCTCGCTACTGCGGCGACATTTCATCTACCGACAGAACCGATTGTCATCATTTTGGGGATTGATGCGCTGATGGACATGGCGCGGACCGCGGTGAACGTGATCGGAAACTGCCTGGCATGTGCGGTGATCGCGCGGTGGGAAGGCGAGCTGGATAACTCATTGACGGAATTGCACTTGTAACGACAGTGTGGAAGCCAACGGTGAGCATCTCAATGGCAAAGCGGCTTAGATTTAATCGGAACACCCCTCGGTTCGCGTAACGATTTATTAACATTTATTAACTGATTAACAAAAGTACCATTGCAGCCTTTTCGAGGCTGCTTCACTTTAGTATCGCGGCCATTGAGTTCGCGCCGGCAATAAAATAAAGACTATGAGGGCGAGATGAAATCGATCACTGCAATCCTATGCGTGCTGGCATTTTCCAGCATGGCGACCGCGCAAAACCCGGACCCATCAAAATGGATGTGCCGGAACTTGGCGGACTCTGGCAACTTTGCATACCAAGGTGAAACGATATTCGGGACTCAAGCGTGCCGGGCCATTCCGCAAGCTGCCGTTGTGCCAACTCCGTCGAGACAAGACGTTGCAAGCCCAGTCTCAATTTCGGGACCAACGACGTTCGCGTATTCGGCGCCCGTTGCGTCTAATGTGGTACCCGTAACTTCGCAGCCCGCAACAGCGTCGGCTCCTAGTCCAGCGGCCGTCGGTGATGGCAAGACACGCGTGTTCGTCACAGACAGCCAGTCATGGGAAACGCGTGGCGGCTCGTCGGCGGGTGGAAATAAGAATGGCTGGGGTGCAAGTAGTTGGATGGCCGGCGGTGCGCGGCCGCAGACAGCTGAAATCATTAAGACACTCAATCAGCGTTGCCCGGAACTCACAGTGACGAACAATTTGGCGAAGGCCAATTTCGTTCTTACGCTGGATCACGAAGGCGGAAAAGGATTGCTGCAGCATCGGAACAAAATCGCCGTTTTCAACAGTGATGGCGATGACATCTTTAGCAACTCGACGCGAGAGCTCGGTAGCGCGGTCAAGGACGCCTGCCAAGCAATGCTCAGTTCTCATCGGTAGACAAATCAGTCGCCCGTGGTTTCGAAGTAGATTCGTTTCAAACGTGAAGGGACGAATCTGAAATGCGGCGCGTTGCGGCTTGCGAGCGGCAACGCGCTTTAGCTTATGGAACGGTCACGGCCGCGCCGTTCACAGTTTCGTGCTTGATCGCCTGAAGGGCTTCGTTGGCTTGGGCTAGCGGGAACACCGTCACCTGCGGACGGATGCCGATTTCGTGCGCGATTTTCAGGAAGTCGCGGGCGTCGGCGCGGGTCATGTTGGCTACGCTGCGAATTACGCGCTCGCCCCACAGCAGTTTGTCGTAATCAAATTGCGGCATGTGATCGAGGTGAATGGCGTTGATCGCTACCACTCCGCCTTTGCGGAGGCTTGCCAGCGCGCTCACGACGACGTCGCCGCTGGGAGCGAAGGTGACGGCGCGATCCAGCTCGACGGGCGGCATTTCGTTTTCATTTCCGACCCAGGTGGCGCCGAGCGACGTTCGCCAGCTTGCGATGCGACTCCCCTCTGGTGGAAACATACACTTCGCATTTCCAGGACTGTAGAACCGCAATCGTGAGACTTGCCGAAGAGCCGAAGCCGAAAAGGCCGACGCGTTCGCCGGGCTCGACGCCTGCGACGCGCAGGCTGCGGAATCCGATGATGCCGGCGCAGAGCAGCGGAGCTACGTGGATGTCGTCCAAGCCGGCGGGCAGGGGGCAGGTGAAGTCCGCGCGAGCCAGTGCATATTCGGCGTAACCGCCATCCACCGTGTAGCCGGTAAAAATCGGCCGGTCGCACAGGTTTTCCATTTTGTGACGGCAATACCAGCAATCGCCATCCACTCCGCCCATCCAGGAAACGCCCACGCGAGAGCCGACTGGCGATTCCTTACTCTCGCCTGCGACGACTTCGCCAACAATTTGGTGCCCTGGAATCAGTTGCGGACGGAGCGGAGGCAGGTCGTGTTCCGCGATGTGGAGATCGGTGCGGCACACGCCGCAGGCGAGGACGCGAAGGAGCAAATGTCCGGGGACGAGTTGCGGGCGGGGAACTTCTTCGATAACGAGCGGGGTCGCTGATACTGGTTGCGATGATTTTAGGACGGCAGCTTTCATGGGGCGCTCCGTTGGGCGGCCGCTGCAAATTATGGCACTGCCGACGCGGCGCGCCAACAAACCTTTGCTCGTTCCCTCGGCGACGCAGAGCAACCGAAAACCACTGCAAAAGCTGCCCGGTTCGATAAAACCGAACCAGCCGCTACAAATTCAAGCGCGTTTAGTGGCCTCCTGAGGGTGCCACCGGCTTGAATGTTTTAATGAGCAGCACCAAGGGGACGCCCATCAACACGAACCAGCCGAGCGCGGTGAAGCAATCCAGAAACGCGAGAAAAAATGCCTGGCGTTCCAGGAAAGCGAAGGCCTGCGCCTGCGCGTGAATCACGGCGTCGGCATGGGAGAAGCCATGAGCGGAAAAATAGTCGGTGAGGTTGCCTAGGAGCTGCCGGTAGCGCGGATCGGAAGGAACGGCGTGCGCTACCAGCACGCTCTGATGATATTGCGCGCGGCGCGCCAGCAAAGTGGTGACGAAGGCAATTCCGAAACTGCCTCCTTGATTGCGGAATAGATTGGTGAGGCTCGAGGCTTTGTTGTTCTTGTTTTGGGCAAATTGGAATATGCCAGCTGGCTAACGGGCACGAAGAGCGTCGCAATTCCCAGTCCTTGCATGACTCGCGCCAGGGCTTCGTGGTGGTAATCAGTGGCGAGCGTAAAGCTGGCGAAATACCACATCGCGCACGCAAAAACGAAATAGCCGAAGGCGAGCAGCCGCTTTACGCCTACTTTGGGCAGAATTCTTACGACGACCGGAGCCAGCAGCACGATCACAAACGCGCCAGGCCCGAGCACCAGGCCCGCGTCGGTAGCGGTGTAGCCATAAAGCCGCTGCAGCATCTGCGGGATCAAGACGGTGGAACCGTACAGAGTGAATCCAAAGAGGAAATAGAAAATATTGGCCAATGCAAAATTTCTATCGCGCAGCAGGCGGATCTCCACGACCGGGTCGGGGTGGCGCCACTCCCAGACAATCGCGAACAGCAGGGCGGCGATTGCGATTGTAAAAAAACACACGATGAAGTTGCTTTCGAACCAGTCTTCAGTTTGGCCGCGGTCCAGGACTACCTCCAGGCATGCGAAAGCCATGGCCACGGAGAAAATTCCCCAGCCGTCTATTTTCAGCTTGCCGTCTTTGCGCGCCGCTTCTACTTCGCGCTTGAATTCCGGCGGATCGGAGAGCAAACGGCTGGTGAGGATCAAGGAGATGATGCCGATCGGGATGTTGATAAAGAAAATCCAGCGCCAGCTCCAGTGGTCCGTAATCCAGCCGCCGAGTGGCGGACCGATCGCCGGCGCCGTGACGATAGCCATGCTGTAAAGAGCGAAAGCCGCCGCGCGTTTAGCGGCCGGGAAAGTATCCACGAGGATGGCCTGTTCCACTGGGGCCAGTCCTCCGCCGCCGATTCCTTGCAGGACGCGAAAAAAGATCAGCGCGCCGAGGCTGGGGGCAAAACCACACAGCAGCGAACTGACGGTGAAGGTGGCGACGCAAATCATGTAGTAACGCTTGCGCCCAAAAAGACGGCTGAGCCATGCGGAGAGCGGGAGCACCACGGCGTTGGAGACGAGGTAGCTGGTGAGCACCCAGGTACTCTCGTCGGAGCTGACGGCCAGACCACCGGCGATGTGAGGAAGCGACACGTTGGCGATTGCCGTGTCGAGAAGTTCCATGAAAGTCGCCAGGGTGACGGTGATGGCGATGAACCATGGATTGATGCCCACACGGGGTGCGGGAAGACTTACGGGGATGGCTGGTGCCAGCGCCTCGCTCATGGGGCCTCTAGGGAATTCGATGCATAAGAGACCGTTCGGTCTCATTCATTTAATGCTAGAATGGGATAAGAGACCAGTCGGTCTCAGAATAGGCCGCGGGAGTTAGCGATGACCAAGGGCGAGCAGACCAGGCGCGAAATCCTGGAGAAGGCCGCGCCACTGTTTAACCAGAAAGGCTTCGAGGGAACGTCGCTTGCCGACCTGATGCAAGCTACCGGCCTCCAGAAGGGCGGGATCTACCGGCATTTTTCGGGCAAGAAAGAATTGGCCGCCGAGGCCTTCGACTACGCGTGGGAAAAGGCCGTCCGCGGCAGGTTGGACGGAGTCGCGGAAGTCCCGGACTGCGTGGATCGGCTGNAGAAAACGATCGACAATTTTGTGGAGNGGCGCGCGGGATTNGTGCCCGGCGGCTGNCCGCTGATGAATNCCGCCGTCGANGCCGACGACGGAAATCCCGTGCTGCGNGCGCGCGCCAGAAAAGCGTTGCAGGNNTGGACGGAGCGCTTGTCGNGNATNNCTTCAGANGGCATCNAGAAACAGCANATTGACCGCCANAGTCNCGCCNNNGCAGCTNNCCCAGTTGATCATCGGATCNCTGGAAGGCGCGNTGCTGATCAGCCGCNTGCAGAACGATGATGNACCGCTGCGCGCNATGAGNCANCACCTCGACGAATACCTCGAAAAAAGCGTTCGCGCAAAACNCGAGCCCAAACGTTAGCCAGTTCGNCAGCCGTGTGACCCTCAACTTTTGAAGTTTGCCCCCATTTGGCAGAATCGGAGCTCCCCAAAATATCGCTTGACATATTCCCATATAGGAATGTATTGTTGGCCCATGGCACGAGCAGCTACAACCTCTGACGCATTCAATGCGGTGGCCGAGCCCCGGCGGCGCGACATTTTGAACTATCTGGCGCTGCAGGAGCGGTCGGTGGGCGAGATTGTGACGGCGCTGGAGCTGGAGCAGCCTTCCGTGTCAAAGCATCTGCGTGTGCTGCTGGACGTTGGGCTGGTGAATGCACGCCGGGAGGGACGCAGGATGCTCTACCGAGTAAACGCGGAGGCGATCCGTCCGCTGCACGAGTGGACCAGCACGTTCGAGCGTTACTGGCGGCATCAATTGAACCGGGTGAAGGAACATGCAGAGCGGAAGAGCAGTCCGTGGCAAGGAGCGATTCCAGCCGCGGGGCAGGACAAATCTGAAGATTAAAGGAGAAACAATGACTTCTACGGCGATTAAGCTGAATCGGACGATTGAGGATTTGACGTTAAACGTAACGCAGGAAATTCATGTGCGGGCATCGCTGGAAGTTACGTTCGCGGCGCTGCTCGAGCAGCTCGGACCGTTGAATGAAACGCCCGACGGCAAACCCATGTCGCTGAAGATCGAACCGTGGCCGGGCGGGCGTTGGTACCGCGACTTGGGCGGCGAGAATGGTCACTTGTGGGGCCATGTGCAGTCGATCAAGCGGCCAACGTTGCTGGAGTTCTACGGGCCACTGTTCATGTCGTATCCGGTTGCGTCCAACGTGCAGTACCGGCTGAGCGAAGAGGATGGCGGAACGCTGATCACCTTCCAGCACATGGCGTTCGGGCTAGTTACAGACGAACACCGCGAGGGCGTGGTGAAGGGTTGGGGGTTCATGAACGACAACGTTCGCAAGCTCGCGGAAGCGAAACGCCGGCCGCAGTAAGGGCGGCGGCCGCGGAAGGAAATGTATGTGTCCAGTGTGCATTGCGAGCGCCGCGTTAATTATCACCGGGATCATGTCCACAGGCGGAGCGACGGCGCTCGCCGCGAAGAAGTTGCATGCGAAGTGTAGCGCGGACGACAGGGGTTCGTTCGATTCTCAAGCTCGTAAAGATGCGAACACTAGACCTGTTGCGCAGGGAAAGGAGCAGCTATGAGCCTTGGAGAAGCACTGTTGATGGAGTTCGACCAGGAAGCACAAACGACCAAGCGCGTGCTGGAACGCGTTCCAGATGACAAGCTCGCGTGGAAACCACATCCGAAATCGTTCTCGCTGGGACAGCTCGCGCTGCACATCGCTTCCGGCCCGGGCCAAATCGTCGCGGCGGCCGCACAGGACACTGCTGAAGCGCCGAACTTCTCGCAGCCGGAAGCCACGAGCCGCCAAGAAGTGCTGGAGACCTTCTCCAAGAGCATGGCTAGCGCGCGGACCACGCTGAAGAGCATGGATGACGCCCGGCTCACGTCCACATGGCGCTTGGTGAGAAACGGAAAACCCATGATGGAGATTCCTCGGATAGCATTCCTGCGCTCCATCCTTATGAATCATACCTATCATCATCGCGGGCAACTCTCTGTCTATCTGCGGTTGTTGGAAGTTCCGGTGCCCTCGATTTACGGTCCCAGCGCGGACGAAAATCCGTTCGCATAGTTACCCAACGATCGATTCAACGAATGAAGACGAAGGAGACGACGATGGAAACTACAGTAGAGAAGAGCAGGATGGATCCCCCGAATATCGTGTCGCATGCCGAGTGGATCGCGGCGCGCACGGAGCTTTTGAACAAGGAGAAGGAGTTCACGCGGCTGCGCGATGAACTGAGCCGGCAGCGGCGGGAATTGCCTTGGGAAAAAGTAAAGAAGGAATACGTGTTTGACGGGCCGACAGGCAAGGAGACGCTCGCCGATCTCTTCGGCGGGAAAAGCCAGCTACTGATTTATCACTTCATGCTCGGTCCGGGATGGGTGGAAGGCTGCCCCAGCTGTTCGTTTGTGGCGGATCATTTTGACGGCAGCGTTCCACACCTGGCGGCACGCGACGCGAAGTTCGCGGTGGTTTCACGAGCGCCGCTGGATCAGATTGGCGCATTCAAGATGCGTATGGGCTGGCGGTTCAAGTGGGTATCGTCTTTTGCGAACGACTTCAATCGCGATTACAACGTGTCGTTCTCGAAGGAAGAGATGGCCAACGGGCAGATTTACTACAACTATGAGATACAGAAATTCCCGAGCGAGGAAGGTCCTGGCGCGAGCGCGTTCTATAAGGATAGCGCCGGAAACATTTTTCACACCTATTCCACCTACGGCCGCGGGCTGGACATTTTGCTCGGAGCGTACAACTGGCTGGACCTGGCTCCCAAGGGGCGCGACGAAGATGGATTGGCATATTCCATGGCATGGGTGCGGCATCATGACAAGTACGTTGATGGCCAGGCGGCGGATCCAACTCGGATATACTCGCAACCAGAAAGTTCGGATGCGAAATGCTGTTCCGCCGAGAACGACTAGCGACAGTTGTGTTTCGGCGCGGGGCCGTCAATCTCTCGGTGTTGAGCGCTCTGGCGTCCCCGCTCGTGATTATTTGGTGATTCGATCACGCGGCTGCAGATGTTAGGAGCGTCTCGACCTTCGTGTCCAGATCTTGCGCCACTGTGGAAGCTTTCGGATTTGCGTATGAAGAGAGGAAGCTGGCCATTGTGTCGTAAGTGAGGTGCACTCCGTCGGGGCGCTCATCCACCAGGATCGTCACGGGCGCATACGAACCGGCGTCCGGCACATGTTCCACCATTTGCGCCATGATTAGCGGATTGCCGACCACCAGACGCACGCTCTTCGGTGCGCGTTCACCGAGTTTTCTGCGCAAGACTTCGCCGAGTTCGAAGCGCGCGAATTCCATCAAGCCTGCCGTTCCGATGACTTTCTGCACGGCAGCTTCCAGCTCCGCAAAAGTCTTCGCCGACGTCATGTCGTTGCGAAACGTGGCCATATTGGGGTGGCCGATGGCGGCGTCGAGTTTCGCGAGCACCTCCTGGAATGATTTGGAGGAAATCACAGTAAACCGCTGCACTTCAATCCTCTTGGTGGTCACTTGGTTGCTCCTGTCGCGCTCGCCTGCGTCCGGATCGTTACCCGCAATTGGATGAATTTGGCTCATCGCGAGATACGGCCTTTGTCCGAAATAATCTGCGGCCCCCGGATTCGCCATCGGAATATAATCCCGCCGACGTAAATGGCGATGGTGCGGAAGTCCGCGCGTCGCGGTGGGTGGTACCCTCGCAGTGGGAGGCGGCAGAATGGAAGGTCCGATAGCAGGCAATCCTCACGCTGCCCTAAGCGATTACCTGGCGGCCGAGCGCACCGTTCTTGCATGGATTCGCACCGGCCTGGCTTTGATGGGCTTCGGCTTCGTGGTGGCGCGCTTCGGACTGTTCCTGCAGGAACTGCAAGCCGCAGAGCACACGTCGTCGGCTCAAGCGTACGGGCTCTCGCTGTGGTTTGGCACTGCGCTGATCGCCGTGGGAGTGTTCGTGAATCTATTCGCGGGTTGGCAGCATGCTCGATTGGTCCGGCTGCTCGATCGAGGCGATCCGGTGCGTTCTCGTCCTGCGGGGCCGGCTGTAACGATAGCGGTTTTTCTGGCATTGGTCGGATTGGCGATGACGGTTTACCTGATTTCAGTGCGCGGTTCCACACATGCAACGACCGGGAACAACCCCGGAATAACGAGGAGGAGCCCATGACATCAATGGCACCGATGGCGGACAACGGAATCATCAGTAATGCCAGCAACCATTCGGTGGACGAGACGGTGGACAAACTCAAAGGCATTCTGCAGGCGAAGGGAGTGACGCTGTTCGCTCTGGTGGACCACGGCGGCGAAGCCGAAAAGGTTGGAATGAAAATGCGCCCCACGAAGCTGCTGATTTTTGGGAATCCGAAGGGCGGCACTCCGATAATGCTGGGGGCTCCCAGCGCAGCAATTGATCTGCCGCTAAAGATTTTGGTTTGGGAAGATGCGCAGGGGAAGGTCTGGGCTTCTTACAATAGTCCCGCGTATTTGCAGCAGCGGCACGGTATACCGCAAGATTTGCTGCCAAACATCGCGGTGGTGGAAGCGTTGGCGGCGAAGGCGGCGGAGTAATCAGCGGAGTCGCTCTAGCACCGCAGACACTCACGACGCATCCTGCGTGCTCTGGCCCTCGATCTTGCTACTGCACACCAGCATTCGCGAAATCTTGTGCTCCGGGAAGCGTGCCGCGCAGATAGGTGGCGTCCCAGTTGAATTGCCACCGGCCTTTTTCCCGCGCGAAGCGCAACGGGCCCGGCGTAAAGTCCACCCACTGGCTCCATTGTCCGCTGTGTTTGCTGACCACTACGTTCGACATGCCGTCTAAAACCATCCCCGCCTGCCCGCCGCCTTCGCGACAAGATGTGGGCTCGAATTCCGCTCGCCCGACCCACTCGAAACCGTTCAGTTTGTCGGACTCGCTGAGATCCTGCGGCACCATGGCTTTGATCGTCAACGCGCGGCACTGCCGCAGAAAATGATCGGGCGCGTAAGGACTTCCGGAGACGACAGCGGTGGTCCAGCCATCGGAGCCTTTCCGCCAATGCCGCTGCAGTTCCGCTATGGCAGCACTTTGCGCTTCGCGGTCCGCGCTGGTGAGGCCGGGAATTCCTTCATCCGCGGAACTATCGGAACTCGAATGGCCGCAGCCGATCGGTCCCAGGACCATCGCCATCGCGAGCGCTAGCGTTAGTGGAATGACGGAAGTGGCGCGATGGACTCTCATCACGAGCCTCCCTTCTTTGCGAAACTTCGCGCGAAAAATCGCAATCGTTTATTTCACTTTCTCGAGACGGGGAATCATGGTGTCGCGCGGGCCGTCAATGGTGCCGTCCTTGTTCACGGTGAAGATCAGCGGGCTGGGCAGCATGGGCCCGAAATCGCCGCGTGCGACGATCTTGTTACCGTCAATTTTGTAGGTGCCGTCAACGGCGTACGCGCCGAGTGCCACATAGGCCTTGCCGTCTTTGAATTCAGCGTTGATGGTGCCGCTGGGGTCGCGGTATTTGCCTTCGGCGCCGCCCCCGCACCCCACGGCCAGTGCTGCCGAAGCCAGAACGAAGACGAGAAGCGCATTGCGGATGGATCTGCCATTCATAAAATTCTCCTGAACAGATATTCCAATTTTTGATTTCAAAATAGCGCGCGGGTCTCTTTCGCTGGAGTCCCGAAGACCGGCCACAAAAACGCCATCCGTTGCCGTATGGCCGGGTACGGTGCTACAGTTCCGTGCATTGACGGGACCTGCAGCCAGCGACAGACGGGTTCCCAGGCATGACCCCTCACTACGCTATGCGCGAAAGCGAAAGAAAAACCGTCACGACGGCGAAGCCTTCTGAAGGCACAGGCGAATCTGGACCTGAGGAAACGGGCCCGGTCGCCGCGAAGAGACAGGCGCTGGACCACTTGTTCAGCGTCACCTATGAAGAACTGCGCAGATTGGCATCGAGCGTCCGGCGCGGCGACCCCAGCGCCACCCTCAGCCCAACCGCGTTGGTGAATGAAGCGTGGCTGAAGCTGGCGAAGTCCCCGGACGTTGGCGCGACATCNCGGCTGCATTTCAAACGCATCGCGGCCCGTGCCATGCGGCAACTGCTGGTGGAAGCGGCGCGGCGGCGAAATTCCGGCAAACGCGGCGGCGGCGCGAAAATCACCGTGACGTTTGACAGCGAATTTCAGCAGAAACCCTCCGGCGAAAATGAACTGCTGGCGCTGAACACCGCGCTGGAAGAGCTGGCGCGCATGAATCCGCGACAGGCGATGATGGTGGAAAGCCGCTTCTTCGGGGGGCTGGATATTCCGGAAACCGCAGCGCTCCTCAACGTCTCTGAAGCCACGGTTCTTCGCGATTGGCGGGCTGCGAAGGCCTGGCTGACTCACGAACTTCGCCGGGCGTAGCGGCTGATCGCTGCGCCGCTTCCTTGCCATTTCAGCCGGAGAGTAAAGATGGACAGCACTCGCTGGCAGAAGGTCCAAACTCTTTTTCACGAAGCCGCGGATATGCCGCCCGCGGAGCAGCGCGTTTTTCTGGAAACGCGATGCGGCGACGATGCGGCACTGGTGAGCGAGGTCCTGGTGCTTTTGGAGGAAGACGCGCGCGGTGGGTCGCTGCTCGATGGCGATGTAGCTGAAGTCGCGAGCCAGATATTCAACGATCCTTCCCCGGGCCCCGTGCCGTTCAAGGAATTCGGCCCGTACCGCATCAAACAGGCGCTGGGTGAGGGTGGCATGGGAGTGGTTTACTTGGCCGAGCGCGAAGATCTTGGCAATGAAGTTGCCATCAAGATTTTGCGCGACGCCTGGGTTTCGCCCGCACGCCGCGAACGTTTCAACGCCGAGCAGCGCACCCTCGCGCAGCTGAATCATCCTTCCATCGCGCGGCTTTACGATGCGGATACTTCGCCCGATGGGACTCCGTTCTTCGTGATGGAGTATGTGGAAGGCGTACCGCTCACGGATTATTGCAGGAAGAAGAAGTGCACGATCCCGGAGCGTTTGCGTCTCTTCCGCGCAGTTTGCGAAGCGGTGTTGTACGCGCATCAACATGCCGTAATTCACCGCGATCTGAAGCCTTCCAACATTCTGGTGAAAGAGGATGGGAGTATTCGGCTGCTTGATTTCGGCATCGCCAAACATCTGGAAAATCTTGGCGAGCTGGTGGACCAAACCATAACCGGCCTGCGCCTGATGACTCCTGCTTATGCCGCGCCCGAACAGATTCGCGGCGAGCACGCAGGGATACACAGTGACGTCTATTCGCTCGGCGTGGTCCTTTACGAAATGCTTACAGGGCGACTGCCATTTGATTTGTCGAGTTGCACACCGGCGCAAGCTGAAAAGGTTTTGACCGAGCGGGAAGCCACGAAACCGTCGGATGCTGCCGCCAGATCGGCGGTGGCATCGGCAGCAACGGAACCGAACGGCAGCGGGGTCACTGCAAGCCGAGCGGCCTGGGCCGATCTGGACGTACTTTGCCTCACGGCGATGCACAAAGATCCGCAGCGCCGGTACCAGTCGGCGGAAGCGCTCATCCGCGATGTGGATCATTATTTGAATGCCGAGCCTTTGGAAGCGCGGCCCGACACATGGCACTACGCGCTGGGCAAATTCGTTCGCCGCCACTGGCAGCTGGTTTCCGCAGCTGCTGTGATGTTCACGCTGTTGGTGGGACTGGTGATTTTTTACACCGTGAGATTGACCCGGGCGCGCAATGCGGCTTTGATGCAAGCTGCGCGAACACAGACCATTCAGCGCTTCATGCTGAATCTCTTTCAGGGAGGGGATCCGTCCGCCGGGCCCGCGGACGATTTGCGCGTGGTGACGCTGCTCGATCGCGGCGTGCAGGAAGCGCGCAGCCTGGATGCAGAGCCTGCCGTGCAAGCGGAACTCTTTGAGACGCTGGGCGGCATTTACCAGAAGCTGGGAAAGCTGGAGCAGGCAGACGCGCTGATGGAATCGGCGTTGGCGAAACGCGAAGCGCTTTACGGACCGGACAGCACTGAGACGGCGAAGGGCTTGCTGGCGCTCGGGTCGTTGCGCGACGCCGAAGCAAGGTACCCCGATGCCGAGCGGCTAATACGGCAGGCACTCGATCGAGATCGACGCCACTTGCCGGCGAACGATCCGGCAGTGGCGAAGGCCATGCTCGCGCTGGGAGGAGTGCTGGAAGACCGCGGCGCCTATGATCAATCCATCGCCATCCTGGAGCAGACTGTGCAACTGTATTCTGCTCCGGGATCGGAGCCCAGCGACCTGGCGGATAGTTTGTACGAGCTGGGCAACGCGGAATTCTATGCGGGCCACTACGAGAAGTCCGAAGAGATCAACCAGCGCGCGCTGGCAATCTACAAACAGATTTACGGCGAACGCCATCCGCGCGTGGCCGATGTGTTGATCAATCTGGGCGCGATCCGGCTGGACACCGGGCACTACCCGGAGGCGGAACAATATGACCGCCAGGCGTTGGACATCGTTCAAGCATGGTATGGCAAAGATAATCCCGAGACGGCGACCGATTTGACGATCCTCGCGCGATCGTTGGTTTACCAGAAGCGTTATGACGAGGCATCGGATCTGCTGCAGCAGTCGCTGGCGATTAAAGAGCGCACGTTCGGCAAGGTGCATCCCAGTGTGGCTTCCACGCTTAACGAACTGGGATCCGTGGCGCTGCAGGAAGACAAGTACGATGTGGCGGAGCAATATTTCGAGCGGATGGCGGACATATACCGCACCGATTACGGGGAGCAGCACTATCTATACGCCACCGCGCTTTCCAATCTAGCCAGCGTGTACACAGCGCAGAAGCAGTGGACGCGCGCGGAGAAACTCTACCGCCAGGCAATTCCCATTTATGTGGAGTCGCAATCGCCCACGCACATCAATACGGGCATCGCGCGAATTAAGCTGGGCAGAACTTTATTGCGGCAGCTACGGTATGCGGACGCTGAAGTGGAGACCCACGCCGGCTACGATATTTTGCGCACGCAGATGGATCCGAAAGTGAGTTGGCTGATGAACGCGCGCAAAGACTTGGCGGAAGAATACGAGGGGATGAAACAACCGGAGCAGGCGGCAAAATTCCGCGCAGAGACGGCAGCGACCGAGGCCAAGCCTGCCGTAAATTCCGCCAAAAAGTAATCGCCGCCGCGGTTGGCGGGCCGTGCGGCGTAACAAATGCTCTTATCGTTCGCGATTGCCAGCCGCGCTATAGACCCAGATCGCTGAGTCCCGGATGATCCGCGGGGCGCGTTCCGAGGGGCCAGTGAAATAGGCGCTCGGTCGGCTTGATGGGGAGATCGTTAATAGATGCATAGCGGTGATGCATGACGCCCTCGGCGTTGAATTCCCAGTTTTCGTTGCCGTAGGAGCGAAACCATTGTCCGGAATCGTCGTGCGATTCGTAGGCGAAGCGCACGGCAATCCTTGCGCCGTCGAACGCCCACAATTCTTTGATGAGCCGATACTCCAGCTCACGATTCCATTTGCGCGTCAGGAACTGAATGATTTCCTCGCGGCCGTTGACGAATTCCGCGCGATTGCGCCAACGGCAGTCCACCGTGTAAGCCAGCGCAACTTTTTGTGGGTCGCGCGAATTCCAGCCGACTTCGGCTTTGCGCACTTTTTGTATGGCGGTCTCGCGGGTGAAGGGTGGCACCAGTCCAACTTGAGGTTGAGTAGCCATTTCGTTTCTCCTTTTCTCCTTCGTCGAAGGGACACGGGCCGGTGAGCTGCGGCGGACCTGAAATCCGCCACGGGTTTTGATGAACAAAATCACGGACTGGATACATTTTTCGCGCGAAAGAACCGCCGCGACGACGATGTGGCTCTCCGGATGAGCAACTAAGACGGCGTGCGCTGGACTTCGGATTGCCCGGGCAAAATTGCGAACCCAAGCGACTGCAGGTCTTCGCGCAGCTGTTCGACGGATTGAAATCGGATTGTGTGGATCCCGGCGGCGCGCGCCTGCTCCAGATTTATTTCCCGGTCGTCAATAAATAGCGCTGCGCCCGGTCGCACTCCCAAGGCGTCGAGGCAGTGTTGATAGATCGCGGGTTCGGGCTTGACGCTGCGCACTTCACCGGAAAAAATGTGGTGATCGAAATAACTGAGCCACGCGAAGTTTTTTCGCATGTGCGTGGCCATGTCCGCCGGCATGTTGGATAGAATCGCGGTCTTGAATCCCGCGGAGTGTAGATCCTGCACCCAGCGGATCATGGCGTCATTGATATCGCCCCATAGCTCCAGATCCAGCTGGCGCGCTTGTTCGATCTCATCCTCGCCGACTATCACGCCCGCCTGCGTCGCGAATTGCTGCCAATATTCGCCGGAGAGCAAATCTCCGCGGTCATACGACGCGCGGGTCTGCAGATAATTCGGTAGGAAAGTGCGCGGATCCAATTGGAACAGGGCAGCGAGGCGTGCAATGGTAGCCGTCGAGGGCGTATGGCACAGAACTTCGCCGTAATCCAGGATCACTGCGCGGATTTCGGGAGCGTTACCAGCTGGAATGTGACCATCAACAGGCATACATTGCCTCGCTGTTCATGTTGAATCAGTGAGGCGCGTTCGTCAAATGCGATCGTGTTNTGCGGCGGACTGCGAATTGCCGGAGGATCGCGATGCTGCGTGACGTCATTTCAGGAANGATGAACATTGTGAACTTTTTTCCGTCAAGAAGCAGCGGCAGCACCCAGCGNNAGATCCTCGCCCGTCAGATGCAGGTATTCCTGAAGCACCGCGACTACCATATTGTGATCTTCACGCTGCGGCAGCCCGGAAACGGTGATCGTGCCTACGCAACCAGTGCCCGCCAGAAAAATCGGAAAGCACCCGCCGTGCGGAGCGTAGTCTTTGGGATCAAGCCCCGTTTTTGCCTGCAAAGTGGTCTGAGCACGCTGGTGCGTCAAGCCGATGGCGTAGGAACTGCGGTGGTAGCGCTCGACGACATTGCGTTTGCGGCGAATCCAGTCCGCGTTGTCGGGTGTGGTTCCCGGCATAGCGTACGAAAACAGTTGATGTCCGTTGAGATGGATATCAATCGCTACCGCGACGCCACGTTTTTCGGCTGCGGCCTTCAGGGCGCTGCCCACGGCCCACGCCGCTTCGGAATCGAATTGTTTGAATTGCAGGCGTTTTTCCTGCTGCGCGATCTTTTCGAGATCTTGATCTAGGGTCATGAGATTTCCAGTTGAAGAGTGTGCGATCAAACAGTTTGTTTCCGCGGCAGTGCGTCGCGACCCACGGTCCGCGACGAATCATAACAGATTCAGAGACGTCACAATTTGATCGGGTTGAAGGGCAATTCGGCGCGCGCCGCCGAACTTTTCACGCCGGTCTCCAGCACGTTGATCACTTCCAGCGCTTGTTCAGGAGTTACTGGATTGGGCGAGCCGGGCGAAATCGCGTCGCGAATCCCTTCGTAATAGGCGAGATAGTTCCCGGGAACATTCGGAACTTGCCGATTATCGAAGCCATCGCCTTTCTTGGTGATGAGAGTTCCCATTTGCGGGTCCCGCCCCCATCCCGGAGCGCCCGGAATCTCTCCGCGCTTCAGCGCTTCTTCCTGTGGATCCATGCCGAATTTTGTGTAGCTTCCCAGCGTGCCATGAATCGCGAAGCGCGGCGTTTCTGCGACGACCAGTGACGCACCATGCACAATCACGCGATTGCGGCCGTAGCGCAAGATGACATGAAAGTAGTCAACCGCCTGGCCGCGCGGGCGCTGCATCTCCAGGTCAGCATAGACGGCTTCAGGAAGGCCGAATAATTGCACCGCCTGATCCACAAGATGCGGGCCCAGATCAAACCAAATGCCGCTGCCCGGGCCCGGCAGTTCGCGCCAGCGCTGGCGCGGCTCGGGACGGTAACGGTCGTAGTGCGATTCGAAATGGGCGACTTCGCCGAGGGCGCCACTCGCCACAACTTGGCGCACGGTGAGAAAATCCGAGTCCCAGCGGCGATCCTGAAAAACGGAGATCACGCGCCCGCGGTTCTTCGCCAACTTGACCAGTTCCGTCGCTTCGGCGAGCGTGTTGGTGAAGGGCTTGTCCACCACAACGTGTTTGCCGGCGTTGAGGGCCTTGCTGGCGAAATCGAAGTGCGTGGTATTCGGAGTCGCGATCACGATCAAATCAATTTCTGGAAGAGCGAACGCTTCTTCGGCTTTCGCGAGCACTGTGACGTCGTAATCTTTTTTAACTTTGGCGCTGTCACTGGAAACGATATGAGTGAGTCGCAGTCCGGGCACATTCGTGAGCAGCGGCGCGTGAAAAGTCTTGCTGGCAAATCCATAGCCGAGTAGCGCGACGTTAAGCGCTGAAGTGGTTTTCGAACGATCTTCCAAGAACTGCCTCCTCAGGCGACCGCAATTCGCCCAAACCTTAAAACGCTTGCACCACGTAACAGCATTATCTATTCTCTAACCGCGCCGGCACGGCGTTCCCAACGCGACATTCTACTTGAGGTGGCCCAAACTTGCCCCTGCCAGTACGGTTTTTTCGCTGCATAGCATTGTTCTCCCTCGTGTTTCTAACGATACCGGGGCAAGTTGCCGGCCAGGCCGCGTCGCGCGCACTCGAAGCGAAGTGGGAGTTTCGCGCCGTCGGCTACACGGATCGCACCGAGCTGAAGGATTGGCATCCCGCACAAGTGCCGGGCGTGGTTCAGACCGATTTGTTGCACGATGGTTTGATTCCCGATCCGTTCTACCAGGACAACGACACGCGATTGCAGTGGATTGGTCTGACCGACTGGGAATACCGGACGACTTTCCAGGCCGATGCCGCAACGCTGGCGCACGATCACGTGGACTTAGTTTTCGATGGGCTGGACACATACGCGGACGTCTATGTAAACGACCAGGCCGTGCTCCACAGCGACAATATGTTCCGCCGCTGGCGTGTGCCTGCGAAAACTTTGCTGAAGGCGGGCCCGAACACCCTGCGCGTGGTGTTTCATTCGCCGATCGAATCCATGATTCCGAAAGTGAAAGCGCTTCCGTACATCTTGCCTTCGGTCACTTCGCATATGACCGGAAACGAAGAAGACATCGCCACCGCGCCCTACACCCGCAAGGCGCCGTATCAATACGGGTGGGATTGGGGGCCGCGCTACGTCACGGAGGGGATCTGGCGGCCGATCCGGCTGGAAACTTGGGACGCCCTGCGCATCGAGAATTTTCACGTGCAACAGCAGCGAGTGAGCAAGGAATTCGCCGCGCTCGCGGGCGAGCTCGAAATCGAGGCGAGCCGCAGCACGGCGGCGATCGTTGAAATCACTTATGGCGAGCTGAGCGGCGCTACGGCTGCGCCCGTTCGACAGCCTGTGCAATTGGAACCGGGCCTGAATCGCATCAGCGTTCCGATTCATATCGGCAACCCCAAATTGTGGTATCCGCTTGGATATGGCGTGCAGGATCGCTATCGTTTCGCGGCTACCGTGCGTGTTGGGCGTGACATCGCCGCCGAGGCATCTCTGAAGACTGGACTGCGCTCGATCGAGTTGCGAAGGGAAGTCGGCAAGACGGGCAAGAGTTTTGCGTTCGTTGTGAACGGCATTCCCGTCTTCGCCAAGGGCGCGGACGTGATTCCGTTCGATAGCTTTCCGAACCGTGTGACGCCGGAAATCCATCGCCAGATTCTGGAAGCGGCGCGCGACGCGCATATGAACATGGTGCGCGAGTGGGGCGGCGGTTACTACGAGTCCGACGATTTTTACGATATCTGCGACGAACTGGGCATCATGGTGTGGCAGGAATTTATCTTCGGCGGCGATATGGTTCCGGGGGGCGCGGATTTTCAGGAGAATGTGAAACAGGAGGCCATCGAACAGGTCGAGCGCCTGCGTGATCATCCGAGCATCGTGCTGTGGTGCGGCAACAATGAAATTGAGACGGGCTGGGTGCATTGGGACGATCGCAAAATCTTCAAGGAAGCTGTTTCGCCGGCCGACCGCGAAAAAGTGTGGACGGATTACGTGGTGCTGTTTCATAGCGTGCTTGCGGGCGTTGTGGCGCGTTACGCGGATCCCGTGCCTTACTGGGCCAGTTCGCCCAGCGCGAATTTCGAAGATCCTCCGGACAGCCAAATCAACGGCGATATGCACTACTGGCAGGTGTGGCATGCGCTGGCGCCGATCGAAATGTACACGCAGCAATTCCCGCGGTTCATGTCTGAGTACGGATTCCAATCCTTCCCGGAGATGCGCACCATTCGCACTTTCGCGCAGCCCGGCGACATGGACATCCATTCCGCGACCATGCAGGACCATCAGAAAAATCACGGCGGCAACGAGCGGATTCTCAGTTACATGCTGCGCTGGTATCCGGAGCCGAAGGATTTTCCCTCTTTCGTGTACCTGAGCCAGGTGTTGCAAGCCGAAGCCATCAAAGTGGGCGCGGAACACTTGCGACGGCAGATGCCGAATACGATGGGATCGCTTTACTGGCAGCTGAACGACTGCTGGCCGGTGGCTTCCTGGGCCAGCATCGATTATTACGGACGGTGGAAGGCGCTGCAATATTACGCGCGGCGATTTTACGATGACGTACTGGTTTCGCCGTTTGCGCACGATGGCAAGGTGGATGTGTATGTAGTGTCTGACAAGTT